>Ga0209228_1000120_pt1 | contig 36712 bp, 33 predicted proteins | sample METZYME_3_150m_FD_187547 | JGI IMG/M metagenome (GOLD analysis project Ga0209228, IMG submission 187547) | Marine microbial communities from oxygen minimum zone in mesopelagic equatorial Pacific - METZYME_3_150m (SPAdes) (version 2) | ecosystem: Environmental > Aquatic > Marine > Oceanic...
ACCAGCGGCTGCCAACGGCGTCGGAACATCCGTGACTGCCACTCCTGCGGCGGTTCTCAAGATTTCCGTGGCACGTTCGGGACTTATTTCAGAACCGAATCGCAAATTCAGTGCCAAGGCGTGACCGGTGAACACCGGAACTCTCACGCAGGTACCAGAAACTTCTAAATCGGGGATGTCGAGAATCTTGCGGCTTTCGTTACGGAGTTTCTGTTCTTCATCGGTTTCGCCACTGCCGTCAGAAACAAAATTGCCCGCGTGAGCTAAGACATTGTGTGCAATCGGTTGTGGGAATGAGTTGGGCTCGGTGTGATTGACGGCTCCACCGTCATAGGTCAATCCCTCCGCGTCGCTGACAGTTGCACGAAGTTGCTCGCCTAACTCTGCGACTCCTGCTAGGCCCGCTCCCGAGACCGCTTGATACGTAGCGGCAATCATTCCCTGCAGTTGAGCTTCTGAGTGCAACGGCGCGAGAACCGGCATCGCCGCCATAGTCGTGCAGTTTGGGTTAGCAATAATGCCCTTAGGGGCGTTGGCGACTGCATCGGCATTTACTTCCGGAACCACAAGAGGAACGTCCGGGTCCATCCGCCATGCGGACGAATTGTCGATTACTAAAGCTCCTTGAGAGGCAACTTTTTCCGCCATTGCGAGCGATGTTGCTCCACCTGCAGAGAACAGTGCAATGTCTATATCGCTGTAATCTGCGGCACTCGCGTCTTCAACAACGATGTCAGCCCCACCCCAGTTGATGGTCGTTCCTGCGGAACGAGCTGAAGCGAAAAAACGTATCTCATCTAGCGGGAAAAGACGTTCGGTGAGGATGCTGCGCATCACACCACCAACTTGTCCTGTAGCACCAATGATTCCTACTCGCATGACTTCTGAGGTTACCGATGGTGGTGTCGTACTTCAGCGCGATTATTGGATGTGTTTCAATCCAGGCCGTAAGCGGTGTGGAGTGCAACTGTCGCTTTATCGACATCTCGTTCAGCTATTACGCAGCTAATACGAATCGGAGAAGTGGCGATCATCTCAATATTCACTTCGTTTTGAGCCAGAGTTTCAAACATTGTGGCCGCAACGCCTGGATTAGATGCCATGCCCGCACCCACGACCGACACGCGACCAAGGTGGGGATCGGCCATAACCCCAGAAAAACCCAATTGATCGGCAAGGGCCTCACATGTTGTCGTCGCAACTTCTAAATCTTCGAGCGGAACGGTGAACGAAATATCAGTGCGTTCACTGTCACTAACGTTTTGGACGATCATGTCAACATTTATTGACGCGTCGGCAAGGGTGCGAAAGACCTTCGCTGCTATACCTGGCTCGTCTTGAACACCACTCAAGGTGACTTTGGCTTGGCTTACGTCGGGCACTACACCTTTGATAATTGCTCTTTCCATATCAGGGTCCTCCTCAAGCACCCATGTACCAGGTTCCCAGGTAAACGCAGATCGAACGTGTAACGGCACTCCGAAAGCTCGGGCAACTTCTACCGAACGCATCGCTGGTTTCGGACACCCCACAGCCGTCATCTCTAACAGTTCATCGAAAGAAATTGACTCCATGCGTTTCGCTGTAGGGCAGACTCTTGGATCTGTCGTGAAGACACCCGACACATCGGTATACAACTCACATGCATCAGCTCCGAGTCCATGAGCAAGAGCTACTGCTGTGGTATCTGAGCCACCTCGGCCCAAAAACGTGACGTTGTTGTCCGCAGACATTCCTTGTGCACCTGCTACAACCGCTACTCGCCCTTTATCCACCGAGTCGCGGACTCTATGGGGGTCGACCGAGACAATCTTTGAATTGCCGTAATTGTCATCGGTCTCAAATCCCGCCTGATTTCCCGTAAAGGAGTCAGCAGGAACCCCAGCGGCGTGCAGCGCCATACACATGAGAGCTATGGATTTACGTTCGCCGGCAGTGATGAGCATGTCCATTTCGCGACCGGGGGGATCACCATTGACCTCACTGGCTAATCGAAGAAGTCCATCTGTTTCTTTTCCCATAGCACTGACAACTAAGACGACGTCATCGCCTCGACTTCGAGTTCGTTTGACGTGGTTGGCCACCTCGCGCATACGGTCAGCATCTGCGACGGAAGTGCCACCGAATTTTTGGACGACAAGTGCCACAAGATTCGAGGGTACCGGTCAGCACCTCCAGGCCCTTGGTGATTTAACGGGTTGTTCACGTGGGCTTCAGGGTTCAGCGTTGCTACCTTCATTGGTGAACTTCATCAATAAAGGATTGTCGATTCACTGCTATGACCAATAACAAGCGCGAACGTCAACGAGCTCACCGCCAAGCTCAGGCAGACGCGGCTCAACAAGAACAAAAGAGCTCAAAGCGAACGAAAATTGTGATCCGTTGGGCCGCTATCGGTGCAACGGTCCTATTGGTCGCATTTTTGTGGAGTTTGACTGGCAACGATAAAGACAACGCCCCAACTGAAGGCGAAGCGCTTGACGCTTCAATTGGCGCTGAGGCTCTCGGAATTGAAGGATGTCCTGCAGTTGACGGATCATCGGATCGCCAAACACAGTTTGAGACACCACCGAAGATTTGTATCGACACCGGGCAGTTGTACTCCGCAGAATTCGCAACCAATTTAGGGGACTTCACCATTGTCCTCGACCCAACACTGGATTCTCGCAGCGTCAATAACTTCATCTTCTTGGCACGTCACCGCGCCTACGACGAAACGATCTTTCACCGGGTCATTGACCAGTTTGTGATTCAAGGTGGCGACGTTGAAGGGTTAAACGGCAGGGGTGGACCTGGATACAAATTCACCGGTGCTTATGGCCCTGAGGAGGGATACCTCGTTGGGTCCGTAGCCATGGCCAACCAAGGCACACCCAACACCAACGGCTCACAATTCTTCATCGTTACTGGGCCGTTCGGCGCTTCTTTGGACCCGAATTACTCCTTAATGGGTCATGTAGTTACTGGTCTTGACGTGGCATTGGCAATACAGGAAGTCGAAACCGATTCTCTAGATTTGCCTGTCAAACCAGTGTCAATTAGCTCCGTAACGGTTTCTGAAGCCACTTCTTCTGAGATCGATATATACAAAGATTTAACTGATTAACCATTCTGCTTTGAGTCAGGCGGTCAGTAATGCGTATGCTCACCAGTATGCGCGGGGACACTCTGACCGGACCAGTTGAGCCACAGGCAAGTAGCTGGACGTTCCCACCTGCTCATACCGCTGACGAAAACGGTCTCGTAGGAGCAGGAGCAGACCTAGAACCCGGCACTTTATTATCTGCCTATAGCTCCGGCCTTTTCCCTATGCCGTTAGGCGACACCCTCGGTTGGTGGTCTCCTGACCCACGTGGAGTGCTCCCGCTTTCATACCTGCGCGTCGGTCGATCTTTACGTCGATCATGTCGAGACTTTGACATTCGAGTGGATCATGCCTTTGACCAAGTCATCGACGCTTGTGCCAGTCCGGTGCGTCCCCATGGATGGATCGATGCCAATATCCGGGACGCATATCTTGAACTCCATCGCCTTGGCTGGGCTCACAGCGTCGAAACTTGGCGCGACGGCGAACTAGTGGGCGGCCTGTACGGCGTAGCAATAGGTGCTTTCTTTGCAGGCGAGTCCATGTTTCATTCGGTCCCTAATGCATCGAAGGTCGCTCTAGTCGCATTGGTCGATGCTATGAAGGTCACCGGTGGTGCGTTAATCGATGTGCAATGGAATACACCCCACCTTGAAAGCATGGGAGTCGTTGAAATCAGCCGCGATGATTACCTTCAACTTTTGGCAGAGGCCATAGATCGGCCATTAGCTGAAGTCTGGTCTCGGCCTATGAATTTCAGTTTGCTTGACGATTGAGAGCTAACAAAAGTCCCTAGGCTCAACGTCATAGCGAGGAGCCCGTGTGAACGACGCATCCAAATCTCAGAGGGATCGCCCTTGGGTTATGCGCACCTATTCGGGCCACAGCACTGCAAAGGCTTCCAACGAGCTTTACAGGAGCAACCTGGAAAAAGGTCAAACAGGCCTCTCCATAGCATTCGATCTCCCAACTCAAACCGGGTACGACCCCGACCACCCACTCGCCATCGGTGAGGTCGGCAAGGTCGGTGTCCCCGTTTACCACCTAGGTCAAATGAACATCCTGCTCGATGAGATTCCGCCGGAGCAGATGAACACTTCCATGACGATAAACGCCACCGCAGCTTGGTTGCTTGGTCTTTACATCGCGAACGCTGAAGAGCAAGGAGTCGCTCCCGACACGCTCCGGGGGACTACACAGAACGACATCGTTAAGGAATATCTCAGCCGAGGTACCTATATCTTCCCACCCGAAGCAAGTAAGCGACTCATTGTCGACATGATTGCCTACTGCTCTCAACACGTGCCTTTGTGGAACCCCATCAATATCTGTAGCTACCACCTTCAAGAGGCTGGAGCCACGCCAGTCCAAGAAATCGCGTACTCGTTAGCAAACGCGATCGACATTCTTGACGCTGTCCGAGATTCTGGTCAGGTACCTGAGGACCAATTTGCTCAAGTGGTCGCAAGTATTTCTTTCTTCGTTAACTCCGGGATCAGGTTCGTTGAAGAAGTATGCAAGATGCGCGCCTTCACCCAAATGTGGGATGAGATCTGCGAACATCGGTACGGGGTTGAAGATCCAAAACTTCGACGTTTTCGATACGGAGTCCAAGTCAACTCACTTGGTCTGACCGAGGCTCAACCGGAAAACAACGTGCAGAGAATCGTTCTCGAAGCCTTAGGGGTGACCCTGTCGAAACGAGCACGCGCTCGTTCTATCCAGTTGCCAGCTTGGAATGAAGCACTCGGGCTGCCGCGACCCTGGGATCAGCAATGGTCCTTACGTATGCAGCAAGTATTAGCCCTGGAAACCGATTTGCTCGAATACGACGACATTTTCGATGGATCACATGTGGTCGAAAATCGGACAGCGGAACTAATTCATGACGCCCAGCAAGAATTAGATGAAGTAATGGAATTAGGCGGCGCTTTCACCGCGATTGATGAACTAAAGCAACGGCTAGTTGCAAGCCACACGCAACGTATGCGTCAAATCGAATCAACGGAATTGACCATCGTCGGGGTCAACGCATTCGAGGAAACTGCAGAATCTCCGTTAGGTGGGGAAGGAAGTTTTCTAAAAGTCGATCCTCAAGTCGAAGCTGAAATGATTACCGAAATCGAGGCGTGGCGGTCTTCGCGATCTCAAGAAGCCGTTGAAGTTGCTTTGCAGCGCTTACGCGACGCTGCTCTAAGTGATGAAAACATCATGCCCCACACGATCGCTGCAGCTAAGGCCGGAGTAACAACTGGTGAATGGACCCAAGTGCTCCGCGAAGTGTTCGGTGAATACCGCGGGCCGACAGGGATACAGGCGACTTCGGCTAATTCTCCGGGATTGAAAGAAGTAGCTCAACGATCACGCGAACTCGTTGATGGTCCGCCTCGCTTACTAGTCGCAAAACCTGGTCTTGATGGTCATTCCAATGGGGCAGAACAAATAGCAGTTGCTGCTCGGAATGCCGGAATGGAAGTTGTGTACGAAGGCATCAGAATTACCCCGGACCAAGTTGCAGCTACAGCACGCGACGAAGATGTGGATGTAATCGGGTTATCAATTTTGTCCGGCGGTCATCTCCACCTTGTGCCATCAGTGTTGTCTGCTTTACGAGAACAAGGGGTTACATCACCAGTGATTGTCGGCGGAATTATTCCTGATGAAGACAGGGCCACTTTGTTGAACGCCGGGGTCTCTCGGGTGTACACACCGAAAGATTATGAGTTGACTCGCATCATGCATGATGTACTCGATTTAGTGGAGTCTCAGCGCGCAACCTAATTAGCAGCACCCAGACTGCTAATCCTCAAACCACAATGCGTCCGGACCCGGCATCATTTCATTATCTGCACCCAAGCTGCGTCCAGCCCAACGAACCCGGCCAGGTGTTTTGGATAGTTGAGCTATCAAGGATTGCATCACTACTCCATCAACTTCGACCAGAGAACCTCTCTCTGCGACGTGCCGATCAGATGAAAGTTCGCCAACGTTCAACACAGGTGCCGCAGCAGCTTGAGCGGCTTCGAAACTCTCTAATGCTTCTGAAAGTGTTCGTTGTCGAACCCACTCAGCCATCAATCTGTCGACTTCTTCTCGGTTCGCTATTCGGCCGTCAAATGTCTGGAATCTTTCGTCATCACCAACACCAATAAGCTCCATAACTCTTTGAGCAAGCGCGTCACTTGAGGTGCTCACCGCAATCCATCCACCATCGGATGCCTGGTAGGTGCCTCGTGGAACGCTGTAAGCGATCCCTGAACCGAGTCGCGGCTGCAAATAGCCCTCGGTGTGCCACGCAGAAATGAGCGGACCCATGATTTGCATCATGGTTTCAAGCAGATTCACGTCGACTGTCTGTCCTCCCCCTGCGTGAACAGCAACCATGGTCGCGAACGCTGCTGCTAAGCCAGTCACTTCATCCGTTAACGCTATGGGTGGTAGTAACGGTGCGCCGCCGGCCTCTCCGCTCATGGAGGAAAAGCCACTCATTGCTTCCGCCAATGTCGCGAAGCCCGGACGATCTCGGTATGGGCCACTTTGTCCAAAACCAGTGACCCGGGTAATCGTCAACTTCGGATTTGTTGCGATTAGTTCGTCAGGAATGAGGCCCAATGCTTCCAGCTTCCCCGGTCGAAGATTTTCGACTAGGACGTCAGCCACACTAAGCATCCGCTTTAAGGTCTCCAAGTCGTCTTCATCTTTCAGGTCTAAAGTGATGGCCCGTTTACCTCGATTAGCTAATTTCCACCACAGCGTTTCGCCGTCTGCTGCACGCCATCCGATGTTTCGAGATGAATCTCCCGACGGCTGCTCGACCTTCACCACGTCAGCACCAAAATCGGCCAAGTATCTTCCGCAGTGCGGACCAGCGAAAATTGTCGATATGTCGACAACCTTCAAGTCAGCGAGGGGTGGAGAAGGGTCAGTCACGTCAAGATCCTGCCATAATCAAAAGCAATTCACTCACCGTGAGATGATGGATCTAACTCATTGCAACCACCGAAGAGCGCCTCTATGAACACCAGTACCAACGCCCCGTTTCATCTTCGAGGCAACTATGCCCCTGTATTTGACGAGGTGACCACAGACCAACTCGAAGTTCGCGGTTCGATACCTGTTGAACTTGACGGCCGTTACTTCCGTAATGGCGCAAATCCAATCACTGGTGAATCCGCGCATTGGTTTCTCGGTGACGGAATGATTCACGGTGTCAGACTTCGCGAGGGCAGAGCCGACTGGTACCGCAATAGGTGGGTGAAGACACCGTTCCATGAGAACCCAACGAAGCCGGTAATCGATCTTGAGAACCTTGATTTCAGCAGCGAGAACTCAAAAGCCAACACCCACGTCGTTTCTCATGCCGGTCGCATCCTGTGTCTTGAAGAGGGGCATGTGCCTTGGGAAATATCGGATGAGCTGGAAACTGTGGGGCCGCATTCGTTTGACGGTCGGCTTGACGGTTCTTTCACCGCTCACCCAAAAATTTGTCCTCTGACGGGAGAGATGTTGGCTTTCGGGTATGGCTTCTTGCCGCCCACATATCTGACCTTTCTCCGCGTTTCAGCAACAGGTGAGTTAGTTCAACAAAAGGCGATCGATATCCCGGCTCCGGTGATGATGCACGATTTCAACATCACAGCAAACCGCGTGATTTTTATGGACTTACCGGTCGTATTCGACCTTGATTTGGCCATGACAGGCAGCATGCCATTTTCGTTCCAAAGAGATAACGGCGCTCGGCTCGGGGTAATGGACCGCGACCGTAACGATGCAAACGTTCAGTGGCTCGACATCGACCCTTGTTATGTCTTTCACCCCGTTAATAGTTATGACGTTGATGACCACGTGATTATCGACGTGGCAAGGTACCCCTCGATGTGGGAAACGGGGAGCGGCTCATTCAACACCAAAGCCGAGTTGTGGCGATGGGACATTGACACCGTTGCGGGAAAAGTTACTGAGACCCAACTTGATGATCGCCCAATTGAGTTCGGTCGAATTGCCGATAACCGCGTCGGGTTGGATTATCAGTACGGGTACGCGGTCAGTCTTGACCTTGCCAATACAGAAACATCTGATTCTCAATCCGGGACAATTGTTAAATACGATCTGGCTGCGGATCGGTCATCTATCTGGGATCTTGGTGAGGGACGGGACCCCGGCGAGTTCGTATTCGTCGGGCGGCCCGGGACTGATGTTGAGGACGATGGCTGGCTACTCGGTTATGTATATGACCGTGCTGAGGACAGAAGCAGTTTGGCAATTTTTGATGCTTCTCAACCCGGAGAAGCCCCGATAGCTGAAGTTCTACTCCCCCAACGAGTGCCTTTCGGGTTTCATGGATCCTGGATCTGGGACTAAAGATCTGTGGTTGTCGTTATCTAGTAGGACTTAGCCGGCCAACATGAACTTTCATTCCACCAACGACCGCTGAATCTCCAACTTGATTGAGATCTTTCAACATTTTGTTGCATTGGTTCTGGCCACAACACTTCAATCGCTGCAGCGATCGCTGCTGCTTCTTCATCTGTAGGCGAAGGGCGAATCGCACCCACAATCGGGGCACTCATAGCGGAACGTTTCCATGTTTACGTTTGGGGAGTTCCTCTCGTTTGCTTTCGATCATCCGAAAGGCCGCTACTACTTTTTGTCGTGTCTCAGCAGGGTCGATCACTGCATCGACAATTCCTCGTTCCGCCGCCACGTAGGGATTCGCGTATTTCTCTGTGTAGTCGTCAACTAGTTCTGCTTTGCGAGCCTCAGGGTCAGCTGCTTGCTGTAATTCTCGCCGATTCAATATTTCGACAGCGCCTTGAGGACCCATAACCGCCAACTCAGCCGTTGGCCAAGCAAATGAAACGTCACATCCAACTGACTTCGAGTCCATCACAACGTATGCGCCTCCATAGGCCTTACGAGTTATGACCTGAACCCTCGGAACTGTTGCCTCACAGTAGGCATAGAGAAGTTTTGCGCCATGTCGGATAATTCCTCCATGTTCTTGATCTACACCTGGCAGAAACCCAGGCACATCAACGAATGTGAGTAAAGGCAAATTAAAGGCATCGCAGAAGCGGACAAAGCGAGCCGCTTTTTCAGAAGACTCAATATCAAGAACACCAGCCATCATCATTGGCTGATTACCGACGATGCCAATCGACCTGCCATCTAGCCGACCGAAGCCACAGACGATCGAGCCTGCCCAACCCGCGTGGTACTCAAGAAATTCGCCATCATCGACAACTTCGGAGATCACAGCCTTGATGTCATAAGGGACGTTCGAACTGTCGGGCAGTATTTCGCGCAGCGCAGGACAATCTCGTTCCGGGTCATCACCGTCGTTCAGGATTGGCGGATTATCGAGATTGTTCGACGGCAAGAAAGACAGTAAATATTTCACATCGTCCAGAACAGTCTGCTCGTCCGTCGCGACGAAAGACGCGACACCCGACTTTGTGCTGTGCGAACCAGCCCCTCCAAGTTCTTCGAGAGTCACTTCTTCGCCGGTAACGGTCTTCACAACATCGGGGCCAGTAATAAACATGTGGCTCGTGTCTCGAACCATAAAGATGAAGTCAGTCATCGCCGGCGAGTACACAGCCCCACCCGCACAAGGTCCAAGAATCACACTGATTTGTGGAATGACACCCGAAGCTTGAACGTTACGGCGAAAAATTCCGCCGTAACCAGCGAGCGAAACAACTCCCTCTTGGATCCGAGCACCAGCACCATCATTCAAGCCAATCATTGGTGCCCCGACTGACTCAGCCAAATCCATGATCTTGTGCATTTTTTCGGCAAATACTTCACCAAGTGCTCCACCGAACACCGTGAAATCCTGACTTGCTACAAAAACTTTGCGTCCATCAACTGTTCCCCACCCGGTAATAATTCCATCTGTGTAGGGACGTTCATCCAGCCCTACATCATGGGCTCGATGACGGGCAAGCATGTCAAGTTCATGGAACGAACCGTCGTCGAGGAGATAGTCGATGCGTTCACGAGCGAGCATCTTCCCTTTTTCGTGCTGACGAGCTACGGCCCGTTCAGAACCAGCACTAATGGCCGCTTGGCGACGTTCTTCAAGATCTTTTAGACGTTCAGACATGCTGGGGTTTGCCACAACACCTGAGCGTAGCGTCCAGCGCCTCCCTGACCCATGTCACTCGGGTACCAGATAGCAATCGAAAGTTTCTTTGTCGGCGGTTGATCGCCTTATCAGCTCGGTTTAGGCGGGCTGATTCAGTTCAATCATGTTGCCTGAAGGGTCAAAGAAGAAGGTTTGCCGCGCGATTTTCCCGGGTAGTTCCCTGGGGTCTTTGACCTCAACTCCCCTGTCTCGTAACTCTGCGACAGTGGCATCAATATCGTCTACCCGAAAAGCCCAGTGCTGACCCTTGGGGGGTTGCCAACCTTCCACTTCGATGAGATGAACTTCGCCGCCACCTTCAGTTTGTAACCACCGTCCGTTGAACGGGAGATCGGGACGTTCAAGAGCTTTCATTCCAAGCACTTCGGTGTAGAACGGCGCCGTGGCGTCAACATCCGCGCAATTGATTGATACATGGTGAACTGGTCCGAGTTCCATTCCCCCATCCTAGATCCGATGTGCCAGAAGCTTCTCGATTCGTGACACAAGTGGCTCCATACGGTTGTTTGTGCAGAACTCTTCGAAGTTTGGTGCTGGTTGTTTCCACTCCAAATCTTCAACCGATTTAGCGATCGGGGCATCGACACGTACGGTCGCTATTTCTTTGAAAAGGAGCGCTTGTTCGCGGTGTTCGGCCAAGGTCACAGCCAGCGTCTTACCGGCGCGAACAGTGACCTCCCAATCATCGATCTCATCTGGGATCATCTCGATCGAACCGTAGTGATTCAACAAGGCCGACGAGGACTTCTGCCCCCACCCCGCCAGACCCGGGAATCCATCAGCTGAATCGCCAACAAGGGCTAGGTAGTCCGGAATGGAAGAAGGCAAGACGCCGTACTTGTTATGAACTTCGGTGCTGTCGAATATAAAGTCCTTCCTGCGATCCCACTGGAAAACTTTTCCACCGACACACTGAGCTAAATCCTTGTCCGGTGTGCAGATCAGTACCTTGCTAACCCTCGCGTCAGCGCTCGCCATCGCAGCTCCCGCCGCTAAGGCATCATCTGCTTCGAACTCAATCATTGGCCAAACCTCAACGCCGAGGGCTCGGAGGCCTTCTTCGAGGGGTTCGAACTGTTCAGCGATCTCAGGATCAATATCGGAGCCATCTTTGTAGTCGGGCCATAAGTCATTCCGAAACGATGGAATGACATGATCAGTCGCCACCGCCAAGTGAGTTGCGCCTTGCTCAAGCAGGCTTATGACATTACTAAGCACTCCTCGAATAGCCCCAACCTCCGCGCCAGCATCTGTTTTCCGAGCCGGTACCGCAAAAAAATGTCGGAAGAGTTCATAGGTTCCATCGATTAGGTGAACTTCAAAAGACATTTTGGGTCATCTCACTGGACTTACATGGACCTTACCGGTCTACTGTTGGCTCCAACATCGATCAGTAGACCGAGGAAATACGTCATGAAGGTGCCTTTCACGATCTCCGATTTCTTGTATCGGGCAGAGAACGTCTATTCAGACCGAATCGCTCTAGTTGATGAGCCTGACATGCCTGGCGGCGGTTTGGGTGAGTTGACTTGGCGGGAGTTTGGAGTCAAAGTCCGGGAGCAAGCCGCAAAGCTAGACGAGTTGGGTATAGGCGTCGGCGAGCGCGTCGCCATGGTTTCACAAAACTCCGGCAGGCTGATGACCTCATTTTGGGGAGTTTCGGGCTATGGACGCGTCTTTGTGCCCATTAACTTTCGTCTGAGCCATGACGAAATTGCGTACATAATTGACCATTGCGGAGCCTCAATGTTGTTGGTCGATCCTTCGATGGAGGACACCTGCAAAGACATTGAAGTTGACCACTTTGTGGTCATGGGTACCGATAGTGACGACCAGATGTATTTGTCGGGTGGTGAACCTGAAATTTGGATCCCAGACGAAGACGCAACCGCGACCATCAACTACACATCGGGTACAACAGCCCGTCCGAAAGGTGTCCAGCAAACCCATCGTGCCTTGTGGGTGAACGCAACAACGTTCGGTTGGCATGCAGGAGTGAGCGATAGGGATAACTACCTACACACTTTGCCAATGTTCCACTGCAACGGATGGGGAATGCCCTACGCCGTTACAGGTATGGGTGGCAAGCATGTGGTGCTCCGCGAGGTGCGAGGGGAAGACATCCTTCAACGCATCGAAGAACACGACATCACCTACATGTGTGGAGCTCCGGCAGTTGTGGCAGCAGTACTAGAGGCAGCTCAAGATTGGGAAGGTGAAATTCCTGGACGAGGTCGAGTGAGAATGGTCGTAGCGGGGGCTCCACCCCCAACCCAAACAATTGCCCGGATGGAAGAAGAGTTGGGTTGGGAATTTATTCAAATTTATGGACTCACGGAAACTTCGCCCCTACTAACGATGAACCGATGCAGGTCTGAGTGGGATGACTTCGACTTCGAAGAAAAGGCGCGAAAGTTGAGTCGCGCCGGTGCACCTGCGATTGGGGTGAAGATCGAGGTGGATAATCAGGGAGAGATCTTGGCCCGGTCGAACGTCGTTCTTGAGGGGTATTGGGAACAACCAGAGGCAACTGCCGAAGCAATTGTGGACGGATGGTTCCATACCGGTGATGGTGGGACCATGGACGATGAGCATCACGTGACGATCTCAGACCGCAAGAAAGACGTGATTATTTCGGGAGGCGAGAATGTCTCTTCAATAGAAGTCGAAGATGTCCTTTTCAGCCACCAAGCAGTAGCTGAAGTTGCCGTGATCGGCGTCCCACACGAAAAGTGGGGTGAAACAGTCAAGGCTCTTGTCGTACTGGCTGAGGATCAAGCAGCGACTGAGCAGGACCTGATCGATTACTGCAGAGAGAAAATGGCCCACTATAAGTGTCCGACTTCTGTGGAAATTCGAGATGAGTTGGCTCGAACTGCGACAGGCAAACTCCAAAAATTTAAGCTCCGCGCCCCTTATTGGGAGGGCATGGCAAAGCAAATCAACTAGGTCTGCCACACATATTAACTGTGGGAGTAGTGACTCTTGGAGTAATTACTCTTAAACTGGTGGGGTGCGAGTCGAACAACTAGCCGGAGACGCTCAACTCAGCGTCGACACCGTTCGGTATTACCAAAAAATTGGGATTTTGCACGCCCCTGCCCGCGAAGGGCGGGTGGCTGTCTACGACGACTCACACTCCGATCGGCTGCACGAAATCAGACAGTTGTCTGATGATGGGTTCAGCTTGGCCCAGATTCAACGGCTAGCTGATTCAGCACCACACCCACTGCTGACTTCACTGAATGGCGCTGCAGATTCACTCTCTATCGATGAATTGGTTGCTGCCTCCGGCATTGACAAAGAAATTGTGCATCTCGCCGTTGATGCAGGGTTGGTCAGACCTCTCAGCACTGACGGCGAACAGTTTGGGATCGCGACACTTTCAATGCTGAAAGCCGGTGTCGAACTGCTTGACGCTGGCGTGCCATTTGACGAACTGATTCACTTAGCTGTTCGACACGCTGATCATGTAGAGAGTGTCGCGAAAGATGCTGTTGCTCTATTTGCAAAACACCTTGATGAGACATCGACTTCTTCACAGACTCAATTGGTTGAAAGCATCCTGCCCCTCGTCACGGAACTCGTAGCTCAACATTTCCGTCAAACGCTAATTGAACAAGTCGGGCGACATCTTCTAGAAGACGGCGGCTCAGAATGACTACCTTGGCTGAGTCTCGTCAGTTAACTCTTACCCGAAAACAAATAGAAGAACCCGTGGATTTGCTGGCTCTTTGGGCTTCATCCACCTATCACCAAAAGGCGTACTGGACAGTTCCAGATACAGGTTTCGAATTTGTTGCTTTAGGTAATGCTCAACATTTCAGGACCGAAGAACGAGCATCGAGATTCCAATCGGTACGCGCAGCTTTAGACACGTTGAAGATTGATCTGGTCGGTGAAAATGGCCCCGATTTCTCCGGAGGGGTTCTAGTTGGCGGGTTCGCATTCAGTGACCGTGAAATCGAGCGCCACCCGGACTGGGCGGTATTCGGAGGCGGCGAGTTAGTGCTCCCTGAAATTTTTGTGGTTCGGTCCAATGGCTCTACCTGGATGACACATGTCGATGGAGCAACGATCCCATCTCTGACTCCCGAATTAGATCGAAATCTCGGATGGGTTAAAGAAGTCGACCACCAAAACGACAAGGACTATTTGGGCCTTGTCTCCAACGCGTTGAGAGAAATTGATGCGGGCAACATGGCCAAGGTAGTGACAGCTCGGTCTCTTAGCCTTCCCGCAAACCTTAATTCTGCGGCATTACTTGAACGCCTGCGGCTGAGACACCCGTCCTGCGCCACCTTCGCAATAGCGCACGGCAGTCAAGTCTTCCTCGGCGCTAGCCCCGAAACGCTTGTAAACGTTGACGGAGATCGTCTCGAAACGGCCGCTTTGGCAGGTTCGCGACCCCGCCATGAGCACCCTGGAGCTGACGCTCGGTTGCGGGCCGAACTCCTAGCGAACCCTAAGGAACGCACTGAACATCAAATAGTTATTGACGACATCACAAACTCATTGACTACGGCGGGCGTTCACTTGGACGCGCCAGCACCTACGGGAGTGATGAAGCTTCGACGCATACAGCATCTCCACACACCCATTTCAGGGGATTTGCCAGGAAACATCGACATTCTCGACCTAGTCAAGGCGCTACATCCAACCCCTGCAGTCGCGGGCCTGCCCAGACAACGAGCTCAGGATTGGATCGATGAGAACGAATTGATGGACCGTGGCTGGTACGCGGCTCCCGTTGGGTGGATGACTCCAGAGGGTGGGGGCGAATTCCGAGTTGCTTTACGGTCTGCTCTCTTAACAGACGAGTCTCTCACGTTGTTCGCTGGGGGCGGCATAGTCGACGGCGCTGAACCCGAACGTGAACTAGCAGAGACAGCTACCAAATTTGAGGCTCTTCTTGGAGCTCTCGACCTCACTCCGTAGCTCCATGTCTGAAGATCCGGTATATGACGCGTGTGCAACGTTCGTGAACGAACTTGTCAGTCAAGGTGTAGGCCATGCAGTCATCTCTCCGGGATCTAGGTCGACACCTCTGACGCTCACCTTCGCGGAAACTCATGGCATCAAAACTTGGGTTCGACTTGACGAGCGTTCGGCCGCTTTCTTCGCTTTGGGACTGGCCAAGTCTTCAGGCAGCCCCGTAGTTCTACTCTGCACATCTGGTACTGCTGCCGCGAACTACCTGCCCGCAGTCTCGGAAGCCAATTGGTCGGAGACCCCTCTGATCATCTTGACTGCGAATCGTCCACCAGAGTTACGCGGCTGGGGTGCAGGTCAGACGATCGACCAAACAAACATCTATGGCAGCAACGTTCGGTGGTTCGCTGAAGTTCCTGTCGTCACAGAACCAAGTTCGGACTGGTTCCAGCGAACGGCGGCTCGAGCTGTGCATTCGTCGACCGGTTTACGCCCAGGTCCTGTTCATCTCGATTGGCCATTTAGAGAGCCCTTAGAACCAAAGTTGGGACGCTCAGCCTCACCAGCATCGAACCCAATCAATCTTGACCACCCAATAGCGACTCTCAATCCTTCCAGCGTTAAAGCGTTCGCTGAAACTTTTGAACGAGCCCCGCGAGGAGTTGTGATCGCTGGCCCCATGGTCCAAGGGTCATATTGGAAAGAGGCAGTCCACAGTTTCTGTCGAAAGACCGGTTATCCGCTACTGGCTGAGCCACTGTCTCAACTTCGCACAAAATCTCAGGGCGTAACTGTCATCAATCATCATGATCACTTACTGCGCAGTTCATGGGCTGAGACTGTCGTACCAGAAGTCGTCGTTCGGATAGGTGGTCCCCCAACATCTAAACCTCTGAGACTTTGGTTAGAGCACCACAAGTCACCATTGGTCATGTTCGACCCGTCGAGCAGCTGGGCAGAACCGAGCTTCACTGTGTCGGACGTTGTTACCACTGGCCATGAGGGGCTCATGGAAATAGCTGAATCCATTAAGTCGCCCACACCCGAACACAATTGGGCTCATAGTTGGGAAATTGCCGATCAACAAGCGGCGACGGTCATCAACAAAGTTCTCGATAGCGAACCTCTGTTACAGCCAGCTGTCGCCCGCGAGTTAGGTCGACAACTCCCTACCGATCATGTGCTCTATCTATCTAATTCAATGCCCGTTCGCGATGTCGATAGCTTCCTCGAAGCTCGTTCGGAATCACTTTGGGTCATGGGCAATAGAGGCGCAAGTGGGATAGACGGCGTCATCTCCAGTGCTGCTGGTGCAGCCGCCACCGGCCGTCACACAACGCTATTAATTGGGGACCTGGCATTTCAGCATGACATCAGCGGTCTATTGGCAACCTTAAATGATGACCTCTCATTAACCATCGTCGTTGTGGACGATCAGGGCGGAGGAATTTTCAGCCACTTACCTATCTCACAGGTAACCGACGCAACCCTATTCGAGGAGTTCTTTACCACTCCTCAACACCTCCCCATCCGGGAAATTACCGAAGCACTCAAGATCGATTACTTCGAGGTCACCGAGGCCTCAAAGCTCGCGGAGCTGCTGAGGCACCCGAAACGCTTACGGGTAATCAGAATTCCTGTGGATCCACATCTTGATCTGGGTCAGCATCGACGGCTCACGGAAGCAGTCACTGACGCAGTATCAGCATTATGAAACTTCGCTGCGACAACGTCGCTATAGAAGTCGAAGTAATGGGCGATGGTGACCCCGTTCTGATTATCCACGGATTCACTGGGTGCGCGTCAGCTATGTCGTCACTTACGGGGTTATTGCGTGGTCGCCGGATCATCCCGGATCTCGTTGGTCACGGCCGAAGCGAATCTCCTGCCTCTTTAGCTCCCTATTATCTCGAAAGCATCTCATCACAATTGTCATCGCTGCTCAGTCAACTTGACGCTTCGCCAGCATCAATAGTCGGCTATTCGATGGGCGGTCGGGTAGCGCTTACTTTCGCCTTGTCTCACCCAGAAATGGTGAAATCGTTGGCGCTCATCGGCACGAGCCCTGGGATCAGCAACCAAACGGACCGAGCACTGCGTTTAGAACATGACTATGAGCTTGGGGCATCGATTTCACAACGTGGTATTAGAGATTTCGTCAACACCTGGGTCACTCAACCTATGTGGGACAGCCTTCGTCAAAGTCTGACTTCGAAACAGTGGCAAGACTCAATCAGTCAACGTATTTCAAATCATCCGCTCGGTTTGGCCAACAGTCTTAGGGCTAGCGGTACTGGCTCTATGAGGCCGCTACACGACGTACTTGAGCATCTGAGCCCTCCCACATTGTTCCTCGTTGGCGAAAAGGACCAAAAGTTCTTAGAGATCGCCCAACAATTTGTGCCACGAATTCCAGATGCGTCTATCCAAATAATAAAAAACTCAGGTCACGCGGCTCACCTTGAACAACCCAACGCGACCGCTGAAGCAATCATGGAACACTTCTCGTGCTCATAACCTTAAACAACAGAACCTTGCAACTTCGCAGTCCTATGGTGACAGCGCACGGCAGAACAACAGATCGACACATCATCGAAATAACAGCAAAACAGGATGGGTTTTTCGGGTACGGAGAAGCCGCTCCACTGCCTAGTTTCGGAGCAGAAACGTTTGAGGAAACGCAAATCGCTCTCACCGAGTGGTCAAAAAATCCGGAGTCTCTGCCTGACCCGCCAGTTGCGCGCAGCGGAGCCGCCACCGCTCTTGATTATCTAGAGCAATCAAAGTCAAAAACCTTCTTACCCCCCGGAGCCGTGGCAGTTCAAGCGTTAATCGGAGCTGTTGAGATTTCGTCAGTGGAAAGGCAAATTTCTGATGCAATCAACGACGGCTACCGCGCCGTTAAGTTAAAGGTCGCTGCGGCTGACACCGCATCCGACATCGAAAGAATTGAACTTGCGGCAAGTCTCATTGATCCACAAGTTCTACTTCGCTTAGACGCGAATGGGGGATGGACAAAACAGCAAGCCCTTACCGTCCTGACGTGCGTAGAAGCCAGTCGTATCGCACTCGTGGAAGAACCAACTTCTGATCCATCGGATTGGGAAAAGATAAAGGAAGAAACGGGAATCAGGGTGGGCGCTGACGAACATCTAACTGACCGGCACCAGATTGATCGTCTTATCGAACTAGGAGCGGCTCAAACCTTCGTCTTAAAACCCTCAATCCTGGGAGGGCCCCCAGCTACCCGAGCCATTGCATCTCTCGCGGCAAACAACGACATCGACATTGTCATATCATCATTTTTGGATGGCCCAATAGCGTTGAGAACGGGTAGGGACTTAGCTTTGGAGTTGGCACCTGAACAGATTCACGGCTTGGGTACCGCTCCCCTTTTTGTGGAGGACTTACCGGAAGATGTCCAACCTGTAAACGGTCACCTTCACCGCCTCTAAGGCAATACCTGCCGGTAGTTGATTTAAAGCAGATGTCGCTGAAGCTTCCCCAAGGCGGTTTTCGGAAGTTGTTCAACAAACTCGATGGACCGTGGTGCGCAATATGCGGGCAGAGAACCCTTAACCAACTCGCGGAGCTCATCTATAGAAGGCCGGTCACTACCGGGCACTATTAACGCAACAACAGACTGACCCCATTCAGGGTCGGGCCTTCCAACTACTGCGCACTCACGCACGCCTGGAGCCTTACTCAAGATCCGTTCAACCGTGACTGGCCAGACGTTTTCTCCGCCCGTGATGATCATGTCACCCATACGCCCATTCACCGTCAGGACACCTTCACTGTCTAATTCCCCCGCATCACCAGTTGGATACCACCCATCTCTGGTAATCGGATTGTCTCCATTTCTGTAGCACCTAAACAGCATCGGGCAACGGATCTGAACTTCGCCGTCCACTGTGCGTAATTCAACATTTTCAAGTGGATGCCCGTTATAGACAACTCCGCTGCCGGTTTCAGTCATCCCATAGGTTGCTATGACATTGTCGGGGCGGTTGGCGGGAACAGAAGAACCGCCGACCAGAACCTTCCGGAATAAATCTGTCTCTACTCGCTGCATCGCCGTGGGTACCAGTGAAACTAGAGTCACTCCGCCACGGGCAGCCGACATAACTCGATCGGCTTCAAAACCATCGTGAACTTCAAGTGAAGCCCCACAGTGAAGCGCTCGAACTATGACTGAAAATCCACCTACGTGACTCAAAGGCAAACACGCGAGCCATTTATCGACAACGGGATCAACTCTCAGAAAGGCATTGGTGGCTTCAGCGTTAGCAATTAAAGCCTCATGTTCGAGGACAACACCCTTGGGTTGGCCCGTACTGCCGCTAGTCACCACGACCAATGCGTCGTCTGATTCGACCGGCCATCCATCTAACGAGGAGGCCCCTGACGGGTCAACTACAACTGAGGCTCCCATTTGCTCAATCAAGTCAAGTTGAGCCTTTGGGGGCAGCCTCTGATCTACCGGTAGTACGGCGTCGCCTTCGTCCCACACACGTTGGACAGCGTCAATGAACTGCTGTCCTCCAGGCATACATAGGGCTACAAGACGATTCACCATGATGACGTTACCGGTGATCTAGAACACCCGAATCAACAAACTGATCGTGCACGCAGTAATGATTGTGCTCACCGCCATGTCGAAACGGGCGGCATCGATTTTTCGGCCGATTCTTATTCCAAAAGGAAGGGCTACAGCCACGACTACAGCAGCCAATACAGCGCCGACAACACGTTGATTCGACCACTGATTAGTGGCAGTCAACGTGACTAGCTGAGTGATGCCTGCCAAAAGAAAGATCGCAGTGTTGGACACTACGAAGCGCTCGCGGGAAACACCGAGCCCTTGAAACCAAGCAGCCACGAGTGGGCCAGAGATGCCTGTCGCACCTTGAGCGACTCCGCAGGTGAAGGCTACGGGCGCCTTTCCCCATTTTTGAACATTAGGTGACCACCTCGGTTCTGCGGCAGAAAATTTCCAAACCAAAAAGGACGCCAGGACCAAAGCCAATAGGAGAAGTAGCAGCCGGTCATTGATTCGAGGTAACAGCCAGGCTCCGGCGAAAGCGCCGATAGACCCCAAGCCAGCAAACATTATGAGACCCTCAGCGGACCGAAGTTCTCGTCGGTGCTCCCTCACCAGCATCGCGTTACTTACCGCTGTAGGGGCAGCCATGATTACGACAGCGTCTTGCACTCCAACGAAAAATGCGATGACTGGCACGGCTGTCAGAGGCAGCCCGAGACCAGTCGTTCCTTTCACGAGCGATCCCAGGACAACTGCCATAGCCACGATCAGCAGTTCGTAGACGCTCATCGAGCAGCTATCTCAACAGCTACTTGCCCGGCAATACTTGCGTTGTGCTCTGCCAACGCAAGGTTGGCTGCAACACTTTCGCCCGCTGTCGCCTTCTCTACTGCGGCTAAAACGTGAGGTGTGACTTGTGGGCCTGTAAGACGACGTTCTTGCACTTCGGCCAGACTTTTCTCAATCGCTCGATCAATCTCAGAAGAATCGAGTTCAGCCTCTGATGGGATTGGGACAACAAGAAGTGTGCCGCCCTGTCCGAGTGCTCGACGGTCGAGGTGAAGCTGAGCCGCTCCTGTAGCGTCGTCAACTCGATGCGAGATTAGTAGGCCTGACGTTCGGGTATAGAACGCTGGAAACTCATTGGTCTGCCATCCGACAACAGGGACAGACTGAGTCTCCAAATATTCGAGGGTGCGAGGTAGATCTAGGAAGGCTTTGGCACCAGCGCTCACCACCATGACCGGGTGCTGAGCAAGCGCGTTGAGGTCCGCTGAGATATCGGCAGTGATTTCACTTTCGCGATGAACACCGCCAATCCCGCCTGTCGCAAACACTTCGATCCCGACTTGGTCAGCAATAGCAACGCTGGCTGAAACAGTCGTCGCCCCTGAGGAAAATTTTTGCGAAGTCGCTATAGCAAGATCTCGAGCGGCCACTTTGACTGAACAGCCAAGCACGCGTTCATAAAGTTCTTGGGGCACGCCGGCCCATATCACGCCATCCAGCACAGCTGTCAACGCTGGAATTGCTCCCGTCTTACGAACGGCCGACAAACACAGCTGGAGTGCTTCGGCATTGGCTGGAGAGGGCAATCCTAAGGTTGAAAAGATCGTGGATTCTAGAGCTACGACTGGTTGTTGTGCCGCGATAGCGGTTCTTACCTCATCGCCTACAACAATCACCTATGCCTCCTTGATGAGTACAGCTTGTCAGTCATGCGGCATCTGATCGTGCCGGCTTCTACTCTGTGGTCGTGTTTAGCGTTGTAGAGCATCCTGTAGTCACGGCCTGGACTGACCGTTTGCGGTCCATTGAAACCGAAAATGAAGAGTTTCGTCGTTTATTGCGTCAGATCGGTCAACTGATGGTTCCGTATGCGACCGAAGATTTACCGACTACAGAAGTAGTCGTCAATACGCCACTCGCACAAACACAGGGCCAACAACTCGACGGTGGCACGCCGGTGATCATCTCAGTCCTTCGGGCTGGTAATGGCTTACTTGACGGAGTCTTAGCAATTCTTTCCGATGCTGATGTGGGGTTCATCGGCCTTGCCCGAGATCATGACACTTTGGAGGCGGTTGAATATCTTGTGAAGCTTCCCACCCTGTCTGGTCGTCATGTGTTACTCGTCGATCCGATGTTGGCAACCGGACACAGTGCAGTAGCGGCTCTCGACCGAGTGGTAGCCGAGGCCCCGGCAAGTATCACATTGATGTGTGTGGTTGCTGCTCCTGAAGGTGTCCAGCACGTGGATACACATCACCCAAGTGTTCAAATAGTTACGGCTGCTCTTGACGAGGGCTTAAATGATTCTGGATATATTTTGCCGGGACTTGGTGATGCCGGCGATCGTCTGTATGGAACTGACTCATGAAGCGTCCTACACCGCCAATTGAATGGGCTGATGACCATATTCGAATTATCGATCAGACGCTCCTGCCCGCAGAAGTCAAGATTGTCGAAATACGGAACGCTGCACAGGCAGTAGACGCAATTCAACGGCTAGCTATCCGCGGCGCTCCCGCCTTGGGCGCCTTCGGGTCCTTGGCGCTGGTCGTGGCCCTAGACGAGATTCAGCCCCGTTCTCTCTCAGAAGCACATGGCAGGCTTGAGGAATGCCGAACCCTCATTGGTGATGCGAGACCAACTGCGGTCAATCTTCGCTGGGCAGTCGACAGGGTCATTGATCAGGCGACGAACAACGCAGACGACTTGCCGGCGCTTAGAGCAGCTCTGATCCGCGAAGCGCAGGCAGTCGCTGCTGAAGACGAAGCTGCGTGCAACGAGATTGGTCGACTCGGACATGAACTGTTGCGCGATGCCAATGTCATAGGAACTCACTGCAACGCCGGCCGCTTGGCAACAGCTGGAACGGGTACAGCTTTGGCACCTATGTACGCCAAGGCAGAAGCTGGTGAACCTCTTCGTGTCCTTGCATCTGAAACTCGACCTTTGTTTCAGGGCGCTCGACTGACAGCATGGGAATTGAACGACGCCGGGATAGATGTCACCGTGGTACCCGATGGCGCAATGGCCTCAACTGTTCTATCTGGTCAGGTAGACGCCTACATCGTCGGCGCAGATCGCATCGCAGCTAACGGCGACGCTGCGAACAAGATCGGCACTGTCGGGCACGCTCTCGCAGCTCGCGAAGCTGAAATCCCCTTCTACGTCGCAGCCCCAACCTCGACTATCGACATTTCTCTAGCAACCGGAAACCACATAGAGATAGAACAACGCGATGCAATAGAGGTTCATGAGATCCGGGGCAGCAGACTCACCCCAGAAGGGGTGGCTGCTTCCAACCCTGCCTTTGATGTGACACCGAATCATCTGATCACTGCAATCATCACCGAAGCAGGGGTGCTCCGAGCCCCTTTTAAAGATTCAATAGCTGAAGCACTTTCACGAGTCGGGAGATCCTGATGAAAAATTTGTGGAACACCAACGAAGCTGCAACGTTTTCAGGCCCATTGGGTGAATGTGTCTACGGCTCAAGACTTCTCGGCGCTGAAGCGTCTCTCGTACTCCATGGCGGCGGGAACACTTCTGTGAAGGCCGAGCAAAGTGACATACATGGCGACCCAGTCGATGTTCTGTATGTCAAAGGCAGCGGTTGGGATCTCGCCACAATCGAACCTCAAGGGTTTGCTCCACTCCGCCTTGAAGCAGTCAAACGTTTAGCTGAATTACCGGCACTCACTGATACCGAAATGGTCAATCAGTTAAGGCTTAATCTTCTTGATGCTTCGGCTCCTAACCCATCAGTCGAAGCGATCTTGCATGCATCTCTGCCATTCACAGCGGTGCAACACACTCATGCTGACGCTGCATTGGCTTTGACTAACACCAGCGATGGGGAACAACGTGTCCGAGAACTGTGGGGAAAATCCGTCGTCATAGTGCCTTACGTAATGCCAGGTTTCGACTTAGCCAAGGCATGCGCGCTCGAGTTCGAAAAACAAGCGAACTCTGACACGGTCGCAATGGTGTTGATGAATCACGGTGTATTCACCTTCGGCGACACAACCGAGCAGGCCTACAACAACATGATTGAAGTAATCACCGAGGCCGAGGACTACCTGATAGCAACCGCAGGAGTCGACATAACAAGTTCAGCCGCTATGGCAACGCCAGTAAATGCGGCGGGTTCTGCATTAGATCAGGCAAAGCTCCGAGGACATTTGTCGAATGCTGCGGGTCGTCCCATGCTGCTAGCTCGAACTCCGAATCAGCGGGCAAACACTTTCGCTGCACGTTCTGACATCGCCGATGTCGCCTGTCGCGGACCCGCAACACCGGATCACATCATTAGAACAAAGCAATTTCCGCTAATCGGCCGCAACATTGACGAGTTTGTTGCCAACTATCACAGCTACTTCGAACGGAACCAGGATCGTTTCCCTGACGTCCAAGAGCTTGATCCCGCTCCGCGAGTAGTTCTCGATTCAAAGTTAGGTCTCCTAACCGCTGGGGCAAGGATTAGTGATTGCGAAATAGCTTCCGATATTTACTTGCATACGATCGATGTGATTGAAGCCTCAGAAGGACTGGGAGGGTTTGTGGCGCTCCCCGAAACAGATCTGTTCGAAGTTGAGTATTGGGAGCTCGAACAAGCGAAGCTGGCGAAATCAGGGCAACCCCCGGCTATGTCTGGTGAAGTTGCAGTAGTGACAGGTTCTGCATCTGGAATTGGACGGGCATGCACCGAAGCGCTTCTTAGCCAGGGTGCAGCCGTTATCGGGATAGACCTGAACACATCGGAAACTCCTGTGACTCCATCGTTTCTCGAGTTAACTGCTGACGTCACGGATCCCGAATCTTTAGCCACCGCCGTGACCACGGGAGTCGAACGTTTCGGGGGTATCGACATAGTGGTCGCTGCTGCAGGAATTTTTGGCGCTTCCAATGAGATAGCTGACATTGTTCAAAGTGACTGGGAGACGACTCTGTCTGTGAACTTGAACGGGGTTACTAATTTGCTTCAGGCAACCCATCCGTTTCTTGCGTTAGCGCCAGGTGGCGGCCGGGTGCTGCTGGTTGGGTCTAAGAACGTCCCTGCACCAGGCAAAGGTGCAGCTGCCTATAGCGCCTCGAAAGCAGCGGTTACGCAATTAGGTCGCGTAGCTGCACTGGAATGGGCTGAAGATGGAATCGTTGTTAATACGATTCATCCTGATGGGATATTTGACACTGGCTTATGGTCGCAAGAACTTGTTGAACAAAGAGCTGCAAATTATGGGCTCACCGCTGATGAATACAAACGCAGAAATCTTCTTGGGCAGGAAATAACCAGCGGTGACGTTGGAGAACTCGTGGCGGCTATGTGTAGCCATTCATTTCGTAAAATAACAGGAGCTCAAATCCCAATCGATGGTGGTAGTGACCGAGTGATCTGAAGCGTGGTTGTCCTAATCGGTGATACCTGCCATGAGGAGTCCGATTTTCTCTCGGTCGGCATCTCGTGCATCTATGACATCCATTATTTTTCCGTCATACAAAACGGCGATGCGATCTGAAAGTCCAAGGATTTCGTCGAGTTCTGCCGATACAAGCAGTACTGCGGTGCCTTTGTCTCGTTGTTCCAGAATGCGGCGATGAATGAACTCAATAGCGCCGATATCGATGCCGCGGGTGGGTTGGGCCGCGACCAACAATTTGATCTCGTCGCTGAATTCTCTGCCGACTATAAGTTTCTGCTTGTTTCCGCCACTAAGACTTGAGGCTGGGACTGAGACACTGGGTGTCCGCACGTCAAATTCATCTACGACATCTTGGGCATGACCCAGAATGACGTCTCTCCGCAAAATCCCTCGAATAGAAAAAGGCCTGCGGTGATAGCGGTTGAGTACTGAGTTCTCAGCGACTGTATACACGGCTACGACGCCATGCTTTTCGCGGTCTTCTGGGATGTGTGCCACGCCTTTTTTGGTGATTTGTCTCGGCGAACCGCTGGTCAATTCTTCACCATCAATTTGCATGACCCCAACTGAGGGGTTGCGCAGCCCTGTGATTGCTTCGACCAACTCTCGTTGCCCGTTACCTTCCACACCGGCGACGCCCAATATCTCGCCGGCTCGAACTTCGAAACTCAGCCCGTCAAGGGCGATCTGACCTCGGTCATCGTTTACTTCTAGCTCGTCGATCTTGAGAACCACATCACCTGGGTCGGAAATGGACTTTTCTACTTGAAGCATGACGCTGCGCCCGACCATCATCTCTGCCAAGCCGCTCTCGCTGGTTTGTGATGGGGTTGTTTCGCCAACCACTCGCCCGTTGCGCAAGACGACGATGTCGTCAGCAATTGCAAGAACCTCGCGCAATTTATGGGTAATGAAGACGATGCCAAGACCAGTTTCGGTTAGCTCCCTCAAAACACCTAATAGATGGTCTGCTTCTTGCGGAGTCAGAACGCCGGTTGGTTCATCCAAGATCAACACATCGGCGTTGCGATACAGCGCTTTGAGTATTTCGACGCGTTGTTGCATGCCGACGGGTAAATCTTCGACTAGGGCATCTGGGTCAATTTCCAGTCCGTATCGTCTTGAAAGTTCGACGACTCTGTTACGTGCTTCGTCAAGGTCGACCAAACCACGCTTTGTTGGTTCGTCTCCTAACACAATGTTCTCCACGACACGCATCGGTGGCACTAACTGGAAATGTTGATGCACCATCCCAATGCCCCGAGAGATGGCGTCATCCGGACCATGAAGGTCTACCGTTTCATCTTTGATCACCACCTGACCACTGTCAGGCCTGTACATCCCGAAGAGAATGTTCACGAGAGTACTTTTGCCGGCACCGTTTTCACCTAGGAGCGCGAGGATTCGACCGGGTCGGAGACGTATGGAAACGTCATCGTTGGCCAAAACACCTGGAAACTGTTTCGTAACATTCTGCGCAGCGAGAAGAGTTTCCGACATGCTCACCCTTTTTCGTAGTTCTGGCCAAGCGCCGCGGGGTCACGCATGGACCCGACAAGTCCGCTGAGAGCTACGACAATGATCGTCACGACAAATGGAAGCATCCCAACAAATTGCGGTGGGATGTCGAAGGTGTTGTTCAACTGAAATTGATTTTGAAGAGCGGTCGTAAATCCGAAAAATAACGCGGCAGCGTAGGCACCAAACGGAGTGCGTCTTCCAAAAATCATTACGGCTAAAGCCAGGAAACCTCGGCCCCCAGACATTGCTCGACTGAATGTGCCGACAGCCTCTAGAGCTAGGTAGGAACCTCCAAGGCCAGCCAGCCCGCCCGCAAGAGTGACGTTGAGGTACCGCAATCTCAAGACGTCGATTCCTACTGTGTCCGCGGCACCGGGGTGCTCTCCTATAGCTCGGGTTCGCATCCCCCAGACCGATCGGAATAGGGCGATATGGACTACGAAGAGCAGCGCCATCGTCAAGTAGGTGAGAGGGGGCCGACTGAAAAACACAGTTCCTACAAGTGGGATATCAGCAAGGGGACCGAGATCAATGTTGGTGTATTTACCCATTCCTAAGGAGCGACTTCGGTCATAGAAAAACGAAGTCAGACCCAACGCTGCGATGTTCAAGACGGTGCCAGCAATGATTTGGTCGACCTTGAGGCCTACTGCCATCGCAGCAAGCATCCAGCCCATCATGAGACCCATCCCAATACCAGCGAGGGTGCCCATAAACAAAGAGCCTGTCATTGATGCAATCGTGAACGCAGCAAAGGCTGACAGGAGAAACTGGCCTTCGATTCCAATATTTACGACTCCTGAGCGTTCACCAATCATTCCGCACATAGCCCCAAGGGCGAGGAGCGTCGCGGCGCGCACAGTTCCAGCCAGCACAGCTGTGGTTTGAGGACCATTTGCTGAGTAAAAGAGCCAAATGATGACGAGCATGACAGCAAGACCCGCATAGAGCAGTTGTCTTTGCTGAGGTTTCATGACTTCCCCCATCCCGCTCCCAATTGGAGCTGTTCTGAGGTGTCGTGACGCATACGTAACAACCACCTGATGATGATGGGCGCTGCGACGAAAAACAGGATCAGGGCTTGAATGACGTCAATGAGTTCCGGGGCGACACCGGCTTTAAATTGCATACGAGACGCGCCTGCTTCCATTAACCCAACTAGAAGCGCTGCAGGTATCACACCGAGCGGATTAGCGCGAGCTAAAAGAGCAATCGTGATTCCTTCGAACCCGAGACCCACATTTACGCCGGCTTCGAAGCGACCGTCAACTCCGAGACTTTCGACTGCACCACCGAGTGCTGCAAGCATCCCGGCTACCGCCATCGTGGAGGCCATTATCCAACCAACTCTGATGCCGGAATATTGGGCTGCATTTCTGTTATGCCCGACACTTCGAACTTCGAAACCGTAAGTAGTTCTTTCAAGTACCAACCAGCAGGTTGCTGCAGCCGCCACTGCTAATAGGAAACCGACTGGTACGGCGCCCAGCGTTGGGATGGTCGCTGAATCCTCAACAAGAGGCGTTCGGGCCACAATGTTGTTTCCAGAATTGTCTTTCCACGGGTTCGCAGATAACCAATCAGTGAGATTTCCTGCAACAAAGTTGAGCATGATGGTGACGATTACTTCATGGGCACCAGTTGTCGCCTTTAGTGTGCCTGCGAGACCTCCCCATATTGCGCCAGCGACTGCACCTGCCAGAAGTGCTAGCGGCAGATGAACCACCATCGGTAGACCGTCAATTCCAAAACCCACTCCGGCCGCGAAAACCGCACCAATGAGCAGTTGGCCTTGCCCACCAATATTGAACATCCCGGCTTTGAACGCGAATGCTACGGCCAAGCCCCCAAAGATCAGCGGTGTTGCTTTTTGTAGGGTGCGCAGAACGGCGTCAGCATCGCCTAGTCCTCCAACCACCAAGGCCGTGTATGCGGTCGAAGGGGAAGCGTTTTGGGAAAGGATCAGAACTGCCCCAATTAATAGCCCAAGGACTACCGCTACAAGCGGGATGGCGACAGTTCGGAGTATGGAACGGCTCATGACGCGACTCGGGGGCACCACTCAATTTGAGCGATGCCCCCATTCAAGTCGATATTTCTCTTAAGGCATAGGATTTATGGATCCGTCGGCCAATCCTGCCATGACCTCAGCGAGCGTGTCTTTCATCTCGCCAGTCACGGTGCCATCGAAATCATGGAACGGAGCAAGCCCTACTTCACCCCAGTAGTTGCCACCCTCCATGGTCCCGGCGTAGGCCTGAGCAATTAGTTCAGCCACTCCAATATCGATGAGCTTCATCGCGCTAGTCACTAGGCAAGGATGCGCCTCGGGCACTGTGAACCATTGATCTTGGTCCACACCTACGCAGAGGGCCCCGGCTTCGCCGGCTACCTCAATCAAGGCTCCGTTACCGGTTGCACCACCTGCGCCGAAGATAATGTCGGCACCCTGGTCCAGAGCCTGGCGAGCGGTTGTTGCTCCCCATTCTGGGTCACCGAAGGCAACATCCAAGCCGCCTGGGTGATAGGTAGAGATGGTTTCTACATTCGGGTTGGTATAGCGAGCACCGTTCTCCCAGCCCTCCTTAAAGAAGACGACTGGTGGAACTAGGTCGGTACCGAGAACCGCGCCGACAATATTTGTTTCAGTCAACATGCCAGCCAATGCTCCAGCCATAAAGCCAGCGTTGGCCTCAGGGAACATCAAGCCTGCAAGGTTTGGAAGCGCGTCGTTCTGCCATTGGTCAACACCAATAAACATCACGTCGGGATTAGCTAGAGCAGCCTCAATAGTTGCTTCACCTAAACCGAAACCGACGGTCACAATGATTTTTGCTCCATCATCCACAAAAAGTTGGATGTTGTTTGCGTAATCTTTGGATTCTTCAGTCTCAATGTAGGTAGCGGTGGCAGAAGCAGGGATATTCGCGGCGCCCGTTTTGGCACCTTCCCATGCTGACTGGTTGAAGCTTTTGTCATCAACCTTGCCGGTGTCGGTGACTAATCCAATCGAGTAACCACCAGAAACTTTCCCGCCACTGTCACTGCTGCATGCTGCTGCAGTAACTAGTCCGAGGACCATCAGTAGGGCGAGGAGACGTCGCCACATCGGAGCCATATTCACATCCTTCATTGTTGAGGTCTCATCCCCTCCCGAGACGATGACCGGTCCTGACCCTAGTGCTGTTTTGGGGTCTTCTGAGGACGAATCTGAACTTTCGTTAGATGGATGCGTGTTGACGAATCCACGCATGCATCGCTATCCCTGATGCGACTCCTGCGTTGATCGACCGCGTTGAGCCGAACTGAGTAATCGAAAGCACCAATTCAGCCATTTCACGTACAAGAGGAGAGAGGCCTGGACCTTCTTGTCCGAACACCAACACGCAGTTACGAGGCAAAGGAGTTGTCTCGATTGGTTGAGCTCCGGGAAGGTTGTCAACGCCGACCACAATGAGTTCATTAGCAACCATCGCGGCAACAAACTCTTCGACGGTGGGGTGATGTTCTAGGTGCTGATAACGGTCAGTAACCATTGCACCTCGCCTGTTCCACTTTCTTTCTCCAACAATGTGGACAGTCTCAGCTAAAAACGCGTTCGCATTTCGGACAACCGTTCCAATGTTTAAATCATGCTGCCAATTTTCGATCGCGACATGGAACGGATGGCGACGCAAATCAAGGTCAGCGACGATCGCTTCTCGGCGCCAGTACCGGTATTTATCTAACACGTTGCGTCGATCACCATCGCGCAACAGTTCTGAGTCGTATTGATCTCCTTCGGGCCAAGGTTGTTGGTGCGGACCAACCCCAACTTCTTCGCCGAGATGATCAGTCATACAGCCCGAACCCGGAATCAGTTCTATTCCTGGACCAGTTCAATCAATGTTCCAAAGCTGCCTTTGGGGTGCATAAAGGCCACGGTCGTACCTCGAGAGCCTGGGCGAGGACTTTGATCGATGGGGGTCGCGCCGGCAGCAACCATCGCTTCTAGAGCGGCCTGACAATCATCAACTCTGTAACCAATGTGGTGGAGTCCTTCCCCTCTCTTCTCGAGATACTTTGCGATCGGAGAGTCTGAGCGAGTGGCTGTGGTTAGTTGGATGTAACTATCGGCGACCTTCACTAATGCTTCTTCGACGCCGTCACTTTCCACAATTTCCCGGTGATGGACCTCTGCACCGAAAGCTTCTTCGTAATAGGCGATAGCCGCCTCTAAATCATGGACGGCAATCGCTACATGGTCGATTTCAGTAAGAATCATCATCAGCTCCCTGATGTCTGCTCAAGGGATTGAGCGTGTCGTTGGAACAACGTTATTTTGTCTTCTCCAATCAATTCACGCTTCTCAGAATCAGTGATTCCCATCCCCGCTTCTGGGGCTAGACACAAAACCCCCAACTTTCCTTCGTGTTGGTTGTGATGAACCTGGAATGCAGCCTCTCCTGTTTCGGTCAACGCGAACGTCTTTGAAAGAATCGGTTGGATTCGCCCCTGATCGAGCAGTCGGTTCATTTCCCAAGCCTCCGAATAATTCGCGAAGTGACTCGACACGATCTGCTTGAGACGCATCCAGAGGTGACGGTTGTCATATTCGATCATGTAGCCGGTGGTCGCCGCACACGTAACTATCTTGCCTCCACGTTTAGTAACAAATACCGAAGCACCCATCGTCGAACGGCCGGGATGCTCAAACACGATGTCGGGGTCGTCGCCGATAAAGCCACGAACTTTCTTTCCTAAGCGACGCCACTCCCCTTCGTCTTGTGTGTGCTCGTCAGACCAGAATTGGTAATCCTCTTCGTTTCGGTCGATCACATGCTCAACACCTAGTTCGTGCAGCAATTCAACTTTGTCTGAAGAACTGACAACACCGACGGGAGTACCCCCGCCATTGAGCACAAGCTGGCATGCGTATCCACCAAGTCCACCTGATGCACCCCAGATCAACACGTTGTCACCTTGCTTCATTCTGGCTGCGTTATCTCCAACCAGCATCCGGTACGAAGTGGATGCACACAAAGCGTTGACAGCGGATTCTTCCCATGTGAGATGCGTCGGCTTCGGCATAAGTTGATTTGCTTTGACGATTGACAAGTCAGCTAATCCACCAAAATTGCTTTCAAAGCCCCATATCCGCTGATTCGAGGCAAGCATGGAATCTTCATGCGCCGCCGGGTCTTGGTCATCTACATAGTTGCAATGAACTGCAACGCGATCTCCTGGTTTCCAGTTGCGCACCGCTGAACCGACTCTTAGGACTACACCCGAAGCGTCGGACCCAATCACATGATGGTCAAGAGCGTGCCGGGCTCCCCAAGTGCTTTCACGGCCGAGGCGATCTAGAAACCCAAAAGTCGGAAGGGGCTCAAAAATTGAGGTCCACACGGTATTGAAGTTGATTGAACTGGCCATAACAGCTACATACACCTCATCGGGTGCAAGCTCGGGGGTTGCTACTTCATCGATGTGTATAGATTCCCTTGGATCTTTTTCCGACGATTCTCGGCCTTCGAACATGTTCTGTTCGTCACGCGTTACGTAGGCGGCTCTATAACTGTCAGGAATTTCGAGGGCCGCCATTTCATCGCTAGACGCATCGGCTTGAATGGCCTCAAGGATGTGCTGCATGGGTGACAAGTCACTCTCCTGTATTGAAGGGGATGGCTCGCCGGCGGCCGAGACGTTTGATTGACTCAAGCACCGACAGTGCACGAAATCTACACTTAGAAAACCAGAAGTCGAAAACTCTAGAGAAGAGGTAACCCATGCCCGGCTCAGTAATCGTTTCAGGAGCTCGCACACCTATTGGTCGTTTCAATGGAGGATTGGCTAATTTCACGGGCGCCGAATTGGGATCTCATGCGATTTCCGCTGCTCTAGAGCGTTCAGGGATAACAGGCGATCAAGTCGATCACGTGGTGATGGGCCAGGTTCTTCAGGCCGGCCAAGGTCAGATAACTGCCAGGCAGGCTGCGGTGGGCGCGGGTATACCGATGGATGTTCCAGCTATAACGATCAACAAGGTTTGCCTATCTGGGCTGAATGCGGTTTACCTAGCAGATCAAATGATTTCTTCGGGCGATGCAGAGGTGGTTGTGGCCGGAGGAATGGAATCGATGACCAATGCTCCTTATCTGCTCGCTGACGGTCGGAACGGTTTACAAATGGGTCACGGCGAGCTACGTGACGCGATGATCCATGACGGCTTGTGGTGTGCTTTCGATGATGGCCATATGGGAGACGGAACCGAAAGAGACGCTGCCGCTGCCGCGGTAAGTCGGACCGCTATGGACGAGTTCTCTGCTCAATCACACGAACGAGCTGCTGCTGCTCAGAAGGATGGTCGCTTTGAGGCAGAAATCTCTCCGGTTTCAGTCCCCCAGAGAAGTGGTGAGGCATTGATCGTGGACACCGATGAGGGTGTGCGTCCCGGAACGACAGCAGAAAGTCTCGCCAAGTTACGGGCCGCGTTCGCTGCTGACGGTGCCGTAACTGCAGGTAATGCTTCCCAAATATCCGATGGTGGGTGCGCCCTTGTGATGATGTCGCCAGGGAAAGCCGAAGAGCTCGGTCTCGAGATTTCGGCGCGAGTTGTTAGCTACGGGATGGTCTCAGGGCCAGGCACCTCACTTCTCACCCAACCATCGAGAGCAATACGCCAAGCACTCTCTAAGACCGACCTAGATATCTCCGATATCTCTCTTTTCGAGCTGAACGAGGCATTCGCCGCGGTAGGCCTAGCTGCTACTGAGGATCTCGGGGTAACTGACGACATAGTCAACGTCAACGGTGGTGCCGTAGCTCTTGGTCATCCAATCGGTATGTCAGGAAGTCGCCTTGCGCTCACGTTGATGTCAGAGTTACACAGACGCGGTGGAGGATACGGCGCTGCTGCTCTTTGTGGTGGTGGCGGCCAAGGCGACGCCTTGTTGATCGAGGTCGCATAAACCTGCCGCTTCAAAAGCGTCTTGTAATACTTCCGAAATGTTTGTAACGTAAATGCAAAGAGTCCCGCTCTTACGGATGTCGGAGTTGGAAGCTATGGGGTTCGACAATGACGTGCCCGCAACACGTTAATCGGATAGCTCCCTACTCCGGCATCCGCCCTCCCACCATCGAAGCGAATTTAGGTTTGTAGTTCCCGCCGACCTTCTAACGCGCGACCCAACGTCAACTCGTCGGCATATTCCAAATCACCACCAACGGGCAAACCGCTAGCAATTCTCGTCACCTTGATACCCAGCGGTTGCAACTGGCGAGCCAGGTACATGGCTGTTGCTTCTCCCTCAATGTTGGGATTGGTACACAAAATCAGTTCAGTCACACCTTCATCGCTGATCCGAGACATCAATTCACGAATGCGGAGTTGCTCAGGACCAATTCCTTCCATCGGGTTCAAGGCGCCCTGCAATACGTGATACCGGCCGCGAAACCCAGCGCGTTCAAGAGCCACAACATCCTTGGGTTCTTCCACTACGCAAAGAGAACCGGTTTCGCGTTGAGGGTCTTCACACGTCGAGCAAAGCTCACCTTCCGAAATATTCCAGCATTTTTCGCAGAATCCGATTCTTTCCTTAACTTCGATGATTGCTGTCGCCAACTGCTGAGCGTCACCCTTAGGCAACTTAAGTAAATAGAAAGCAATCCTCTGAGCCGATTTGGGGCCGATCCCCGGTAGTCGACCGAATTCATCGATTAGATCTTGCACTGGGCCGTCATACATGCCTCTCTAACCTCCGTCATCTGGCAGGGAAATGGAACCGACTCGCGCCATCGCAGCTGCCTGTGCATTACCGCAACGTCGCAAGCCATCGCGAAAGGCAGCTGCTACTAAGTCCTCAAGCATGGTTATCTCATCGCTGTCCGCGGCATCAGGATCAATGTGTACCTCAAGTACAGTTCCGTCTGCTTGCATTGACACCGTTACTGCGCCACCACCAGCGGATCCTTCCACCACGGTCGCCGATATTTCTTTTCTCTGTTCCACTAGTTGTTGTTGTAAGCCCTGTGCTTGCGCGAGAAGCGGGTCTTGGGGTGAAGTCTCACTCATCGGCTAATCACCGTCGCCCATTACCTTCATCGTCTGACGCTACGGCACCAGGGAAAGCGTCCAAGAGTCGGTCAACACTTGAAGGACCAGCGTCAGCGCTCGCCTCGAATTCAGCGGGATCGACAATTTCTTCCTCAACTACGACGTCGGGTTTGTCATCTACTTGAGGCTTACCCTCCTCCGCGGCGGTGAGTTTGACTTGGACCTGGGTCTCGAGCGTCTTTCGGAGTACTGCTTCAATATCGTCTTTCATCTGTTCACAGCGTTCTCGGTGAGTTTCGTTGGGCAACTCGAACTGCACCTGTCCTGCCGAGACACCGACGATCTTTGCTGCTTGGAATCGTGCCCGAGCTCGAGCGCTTAAAGCGGGGAGCGCGTGTTGCTCCCAAATCTCAGCCACTTGTGTCATCGACAAATCCTTGACGGGTTTATCTGATGTTTGAGTTACGGGCGACACCGGGTCGGGAGAGTCGGCCACATTGGTGTCGTTACTCGGTGGAGGCGGAGGGACCGGGGTGTTACCCGAATCGCCAGGCGGCACTTCTGATTCTTCTGGGCTTTGCACCGACGCCAATGCCGCTCTTGCTTGAGCTGCTGGTCCACTGCTTGTGTCTTGTGTTGGACTCACGGAGCGTTCAGGTTTTTGAGGTGCTTGCGGCTCCGCTGCCCCAGCAAACAGTCGGACCATCGCTAAGTCCAATACAAGCCGCGGGTCCGGTGCCTGTCGCATGTCGACCAGTGCCTGACCCAGTAGTTCTAATGCGCGGACATTGACTGCTCGGGTTATCCGACCAGCTTTTTCGGCAAGTTCCGGTAACTCTTCAGGTGTCGAGTCTCCCGAGTTAATCCCTGCCCCGGCAAGAAAAATATCTCTCAGCTTTCGCGTTGATCGATACGCCAAATCTTTAGGGTCAACACCAGCAGCAACGGTTTCGGCAATAGCGGCCATTGACTCCGTAAGATCCTGCCCGACAATCGCATCGACAAGCGCATCCGCTGAACCTCGATGTTCAGGGACACCACCCGCTGTAACGACTTGATCTAATGCCGAAAGGGTGTCTCGAACCGAACCGGCGCCCCGTTCAACGACGTAATCAACGATGGTCGCATCAATCACCAACTCGGCGCGTTTTGCGATTTCTTCTACATGAAAGCTGAGAACCTCCATAGAGACGAGGGCCAGCTCGACGTGTTGGGTTCTGCTACGGATCGTCGGTAACACTTTCTGCGGGTCAGTTGTCGCTAGAACAAAAATCACGTGCTCGGGAGGCTCTTCCAAGGTTTTTAAGAGTGCGTTCGACGCGGCCGTAGTGAGCATATGAACTTCGTCAAGCAAATAGACCTTCCGTTTCCCTGGACTTCCTAGGGCAGCGTTAGCCGTGATTTCGCGAATGTTGGCAACGCTGTTATTGGACGCTGCATCTAATTCGACCAGATCCATTGAAGTCCCTGACTCAAAGTTTGCGCAGCTCTCACAACTTCCACACGGCTCTCCGTCTCCTGGTGGTTCCAGACAGTTCAAAGCTTTCGCCAAAATACGAGCTGTTGATGTCTTACCTGTCCCGCGCGGACCACTGAGCAAATAAGCATGTCCAACGCGTTCTTCCATCACCGCATTACGAAGAGCTGCCACCAAATGATCCTGGCCGATTACTTCGGAAAAAGTTTGTGGCCGAAAACGTCGGTACAAAGACTGATACACCATTAATCGCTGATGCTACTTGCGTGCCGCTGCGCTTAGGGGCAAGTAGCCTAAGAGCGCATCATCGTTCCACGTGGCGGCCGGGTCCTGTGCAACAGTGGCCCGTGAATCGAGTCAGGGCCGGAAGGCAGCAGCTCTCAGCGGATTCCGCTGTGTGCCGCAGATCACCTGGTCGCCTCGTGGGACGATGATCGAGGAGAGTTGCCAGAGCGGACGAATGGGCTCGCTTGGAAAGCGTGTGAGGTCTAACCGGCCTCCGTGGGTTCGAATCCCACACTCTCCGCCATGAACGAC
>Ga0209228_1000122_pt1 | contig 36548 bp, 30 predicted proteins | sample METZYME_3_150m_FD_187547 | JGI IMG/M metagenome (GOLD analysis project Ga0209228, IMG submission 187547) | Marine microbial communities from oxygen minimum zone in mesopelagic equatorial Pacific - METZYME_3_150m (SPAdes) (version 2) | ecosystem: Environmental > Aquatic > Marine > Oceanic...
CCCACAGCTAGAACGTAGAACCTGACGCCTCTATTTCAAACGAACCGAACATCAAGAATTAAGGCGTTTACACCTTTAAGGGTGGGCGATACTGGATTCGAACCAGTGACCTCTGCCGTGTGAAGGCAGCGCTCTAACCAACTGAGCCAATCGCCCGGAAGCGGTCACCATAGCGCCAGTTTGAAAGGGTTGATGTGGTCGGTTGCCTTATTGCAGAGCTAACACGAAGTAAATACCGGTCATTTAGCTGCAAATTGGCCCGAAAACTACAAAAGCCGCCCCTCGGGCGACGTGGAAATAAAAGGTAACACAGCTAATTTTTCAAATCAAGTCAATTAGGTATGTTTATCAACCAATTTCAGTCAATTTCAGTATTTTGTTTCGAGTTTCTGGATAAGAGACAACGGGCCAAACCACGCTAGATTCTTGCCTCATGACTACGCCTTCATACGACTGGATAGCCCATCACGCGGTTGTCCGTGGCGACAAAGTAGCCATGCACGACTTGGCAAGCGGCCGCAGGTTCACTTACAGCGAAATGGATGAGCGAAATAGTCGACTGGCTCGAGCTCTACGAGATGAATTCGGCGTAACACGCGGCGACCGTGTAGCTGTTCTGGCCGAAAACGACACCAATTTCTTCGAAACCCAATTTGCCTGCTGGAAACTAGGCGCGATCTTTGTCCCGTTGAACTGGCGGCTATCAATCCCCGAGCTTGAATACATCGTGGGGGATGCCGGCCCAGACGTGATCATTCATGATGATCAGTTCGCCGATAACGCAACGAAACTAGCTGAACTATGCAATATCGCTCACAGGATTACTTGGGGTCCATCTATTGGGGATGCTGCAGCCTACGAAGAAGTACTAACCACACATGATCCCCTACTAGATGCCGAAGATTGCACTCACGACGACGTCCTCACGATCATGTACACCTCCGGGACAACAGGCCGACCTAAAGGGGCGATCATTACCCACGGCATGACATTCTGGAACGCCGTAAACGGCGTTGAGTACTTCGACGGCGGCGAATCCATGATCAATCTGACTTTTCTTCCTCTGTTCCATACCGGCGGACTCAACGTTTTCGCTAACCCCACGTTTCATTTCGGTGGAACGAACCTAGTGATGAAAACGTTCGACCCAAGCCAAGCACTTCAACTCCTCAGCGACCCAGAAGTTGGAGTCACTCACACGATAGGTGTGCCAGCAAATTGGCTATTCATGAGTCAAGTGCCTGAATTCGCGTCAGCTTCGTTTCCAACTCTGTTAGCTCCCGCTGTTGGAGGTTCCCCGACTCCAGTTCCTCTAATCGAAGCCTGGGCAGAAAAAGGGTTACCTCTTCAGCAAGCCTACGGAATGACTGAAACCAGTCCCTTGGTGCTCGCGCTACCTGCAGACAAATGCTCTATCAAGGTTGGCTCAGCAGGCGTCCCCGCAATGCATACCAGCGTTCGGATTGTCACCGAAGACGGCCGCGAAGCCGAAGTAGGCGAGACCGGTGAACTTTGGTGCAAAGGCCCCAATATCACCCCTGGCTATTGGAATTGGCCCGAAGCTACCGAAGAGTCTTTCGAAGATGGGTGGCTCAAGACAGGCGACGCTGCTCGCCAAGACGACGACGGTTTCTATTACATCGTTGACCGCTGGAAAGATATGTATATCTCCGGAGGTGAAAACGTCTATCCCGCAGAAGTAGAAAACGTGATCTATCAACTGACACAAATCGGCGAGGTCTCTGTCATAGGTGTTCCCGACGACAAATGGGTCGAGGTAGGCCGGGCGATAGTTGTTCTCAAAGAAGACGAAGAGTTATCTGACACTGAAATAATCAACCACTGTCGACAAAACCTTGCGCGCTACAAAGTTCCGCAATCAGTGATCTTCATCGACGAAATCCCCCACAACGCGACGGGAAAGGTCCTCAAACGAGAGTTACGCGACCTTTACGGACAGCCCTAAAACGATTTATGGCTACTCCGGGGGGACCATTAGCTGGTGTGCGAGTACTTGATGCCGCAGGGATGATTGCTGCCCCAAGCGCCTGCGCGATGATGGCCGACCTTGGAGCCGATGTCATCAAGCTTGAACCCCCTCAAGGTGACTTACTGAGAGGTCTAGTTACGGTGCCCGGCGGACCGGACCCCTGGTGGGAGCTAGATAATCGGGGAAAACGCGGAATTGTCGTCGATCTGAGAACCCAGGAAGGTAGGCAAGCAACTCACAGAATTGCTGCATCCTGTGACGTAGTCGTCACCAATCTGACGATCGAACGTCAATCGAAATTCCAATTGACCGATGCAGACTTACGGGCGGACCATCCAGAACTCATCCACGTGACTTTGACCGGTTACGGGAACAGCGGCCCAGATCAGGATCGACTCGGATTTGATTACACCGCTTTTTTCAGTCGTGGCGGGGTCGTCAACACGATGGGCGAACCGGGACACACTCCACCAGCTGGTCGACCCGGTCAAGGAGACCACACAACGTCTCTAGCCATTTTGTCGTCAATATTGCTCGCCCTGAGAGAACGTGACTTAACCGGCGAAGGCCAAGCCGTTTCCGTCGCTCTTATGCACGCCGCTATCTGGACCATGAGTTCCGATCTATCGGTAGGTTTAGCAACCGGTGAGGCACCCGCACCGATTATGCGAATCGAGACTCCCTCCCCTCTCGTCGGGCGATTTCGTTGCGCGGACGACAGATGGATCATGTTGACCATGCCAGCTGAGGGTTATTGGGAGCCTTTTTGTGCCGTACTCAACAGAGACGAATGGCTCCACGATCCCAGGTTCGCCGACCCTGAAACGCGACTTGAACATGGGCCCGAGTTGATGGTTCTGTGCGACGAAATTTTTGCTTCGGCTGATTCTGATGTTTGGGCTGAACGTCTCGACTCAGCCGGCATGGTTTGGGGTCTCATCCAAAATCTCGATGAAGTCATATCTGATCCTCAATCGGAAGCATTAGGGGCGTTTCGAGAGGTTCCAAACGCCGAGTATCCAATTCGGACCGTCACTCCCCCATTTGATCTGCAAGCGTCTGAGGTGTCGATAAAGGGACCCGCTCCACGTCACGGTGAGCATTCAGAAGAAATTTTGTTGGAGGTCGGTTTCACAGCACGAGAAATCGACGACCTCTACGAAAAAGGAATTATCTGCTAGTCGTCAACCACTGACCCTTCAAGCTCAAGGCAGTAGTAGGAGTAGGCCTTTCTGTGTTCCGTTTTTTCGGTATCTCCTGGACACTGTTCATCGGCGTCCATTTCGAATTCTGTGACTACCCGACGAGAGAACGGTTCACCGCACAGCCCAGCGGATGGTTTTTTAACCGTTCCATCTTCTTTGATGACGACACATTCATCTTCGTTGGTACCAGAAATCGGGAGGTCCCACCTCTCGGACCTGCTATTGGTGGCAAACGCTGAGAAGACAAAGATTCCGATTCCGATAGCGCCCACGACAAGCCAAGGCAAGACACGCAGCACTGTCGCAACTAACGGGTTGCCCACTTCAAACCCTGGAGGGTCTGAGGCGTCGGCATCAAACCAGTCCTCATCCCAGATGTCCTCAACTGCCGCTGACTGATCCTTGCGTAGCTCACGTTCTTTGTCGTATGCGGACCTCAGCTCTTTTGAGCCAAGAATTCGCCATGCTTCATTGATGTCATGCATGCGACGTTCTGCGGATCGACGCTCATCCTCTGTGACCTCTCCCAGGCCATCAGGGTGGTGAGTTCGAGCAGCAGAGACCCATGCCTGACGAACTGTTTCATGTTCGGCAAGTGGGTCTATCCCAAGCGTTGCGTAATGATCAATCGGCACGACCAAGGAGCCTCCACACGGGAACCTAGCGTTGTGGGACTACCGTAATGTCGTGGAAGAGTTGCAATGTCCTGCGTGCGGTGAAACTGACGATCTACTCGGTCGACAAAACGGCGAGATGATTGAAGTGACATGTCAAAGTTGCGACCAGCAGTGGGAACGTGATCCCAACGCAATCCCCACATGTGACCGTTGCGATGGAGATGACATGGAGGGTGCAGTTAAAGCCATTGTGGAGAAGTCTCGGGGTAGCCAATTATCTATTGTCGCTACCCAAGTCGTGTATCTGTGCAGGGTGTGTGATGACAGAATTCTCTCGTCCTACCGGATCGGTAGGAGTCCACTGATGCCAGATCAGCTGCCCACCGACTAACAACCAGTCGGCGTCATCAGCTGGTGCCGTCGCTCAGCCATTCTTGTTCGGCCAACACTCGTTCCAGGGTGAGGTGTTCTTTTTCGTTTTTGATCCGTTGCAGGTAAAACTCGTTCTCAAATAAGGCGAGCAACGCTCCGTCGCTTCGCGAAAGAACTGTCGCACCAGGAAGTCTTCGTAACTCGTCGGACGATTCAACATCGGTACGTCGGGCAACTGAATATGGTGCATTGGTTAGTTCGACTGGAGCACCGAATTCGTTTTCGAGTCTGTGGGTGGCGACTTCGAACTGCATGAGGCCTACCGCTGCTAGTACCGGTTCCACATCACCCATGTCTTCGTCTCGAAGGACTTGAATTACGCCTTCTTCGTCAAGTTGAACCAAACCGCGTCGAAACTGTTTGAAACGATTCGTATCAGTGACTCGAATCCTTCTAAAGATTTCGGGTGCGAACGAAGGAATCTGAGGGAATTCGACCTCGTCGTCGGCATACAGAGTGTCGCCTACACGCACATCGCTGGCATTAACGAGAGCTACCACGTCCCCCGGCCAAGCCTCTTCTACCGTTGAACGGTCAGAACCGAACATTGTGTGGGCGTATTTGGTGGCGAACGGACGGTCCGTTCGGCTTTGAGTAACGTTCATTCCTCGTTCAAAGTGACCCGAACACACTCGAACATACGCGATTCGATCGCGGTGAGCTCTATCTGTGTTCGCTTGCACTTTGAATGCGAATGCTGAGAATGGGGCTTCGACCAGTCTGGGAGTGTTATTGACGTCGTACCGGGGGGCTGGTGACGGTGCTAAGTCGACAACGGCATCAAGTAAGAGCCGTACCCCGAAATTGGTGAGCGCCGAACCGAAAAACACTGGGGTTACTTCACCAGCAAGAAATCCTTTGAGATCAATTTCGCTTCCAAGCGCTTCCACCAGTTCTAACTCTTCGCTGGCTTCGTCCCAACCGTTGGTCGATGGGTCAACCTGGTCGATCGGTGACATTTGCTCTTCAGACTCAGTGGCTCCATGGGCGGTGCGGTCGTACTTGATGAACGTGTTTGAGTTGCGGTCAACGATCCCTTTCAGATCTCCTGGAACACCGACAGGCCACGACATCGGGGTTGGCAGCAACTGCAACATGTTTTCGATTTCGTCTATGAGTTCAAGAGGAGGGCGGCCTGGCCGGTCGCATTTGTTGACAAAGGTGAGGATGGGAACTTCACGCTGTCGGCAAACTTCGAACAGTTTCAAAGTTTGAGACTCAATTCCCTTTGATCCGTCGATAACCATTACCGCTGCATCGGTAGCTGCGAGAACCCGATAGGTGTCTTCACTGAAGTCGCGGTGTCCTGGTGTGTCTAAGAGGTTCAATACTCGGTCTCGGTAATCGAACTGTAGGGCTGTGGAGGTGATGGATATTCCTCGTTGCTGTTCAAGTTCCATCCAGTCAGAGGTTGCCGATTTTCGTCCTGAACGCGCTTTCACCGATCCTGCTTCGGCAATTTGGCCTGAATAGAGCAAGAATTTTTCTGTGAGAGTGGTTTTGCCCGCGTCGGGGTGGCTGATTATCGCGAATGTTCTTCGCCTGTCCGCTTCCGCGGTTACTTGTTCCGATGACGGCACAAGCTTGAGGGTAGGACCACCTCAGCCCGCTACCACCGTCATTGGAGGCGATATGTGCTAGAAGCACGTTGGAACAGACGCGTGCACGAGCGTTCGAAGACTGGGAGTGACTACATGAAGCTGGCAACAGGTGCCGGGTATTGGGCAGCGGGTCCACCGTCAGATGCCCAAGAAACAATTTTGGAAGCCGAAGCTCTTGGCTTTCATAGCTTCTGGACCGCAGAGGCATATGGGAGTGACGCTCTCACTCCTTTGGCGTGGTGGGGAAGCCGAACCGAAACAATTCAACTCGGAACAGGCATCGTTCAAATGTCGGCTCGAACACCGGCTGCGACGGCAATGGCGGCTATAACAATGGACCACCTCACCAATGGTCGTTTCATTCTGGGACTTGGCGTCAGCGGTCCGCAGGTAGTCGAAGGCTGGTATGGCCAGCCCTATCCGAGACCACTCGCCCGAACTCGCGAATATGTGCACATCATTCGGGAGATCTGCGACCGAGAAAAACCGGTTTCCTACATAGGTGACCATTACCAAATGCCCTTTCCTGGTGGTCTGGAATTAGGAAAACCGCTCAAGTCAACTGTGCATCCCTTGCGGCAGCACATCCCGATTTATTTAGGTGCTGAAGGGCCCAAGAATGTCGCCCTGTCAGCCGAACTCTGCGACGGTTGGCTTCCCCTCTTCTTCGCTCCGAAAGACAACCAGTTCTACGCCGATGCGTTGAATGATGGCTTCGCCAAGGCAGGGAAGTCACGAATCGGCGCTGATGGCCGAATCCCTGAAGAAAACGATTTTGAGGTGGTCTGTCCTGTTTCGATTGTTCCAGATGCTGACGTTGAACGCGCAGCGGACAAAGTGAGGCCGATGCTGGCTCTCTACATGGGTGGTATGGGCGCCAAGGGAGCCAACTTTCACTACGACGTCTTTTGTCGCATGGGCTACCAGGACGTAGCGGACCAGGTCCAAGAGTGCTACCTGACCGGCCGTAAGGACGAAGCAGCCGCATCTATTCCATTGTCTCTGGTTGAAGAGATAGCTCTGGTCGGCCCGATTGACAAGATCGCTGACGACCTGCAGCGCTGGAACGATACGGTGGTCACCACTCTTCAAGTCAGCGGCCCCGTCCCGCTGCTCCGCACTATCGCTGAGGTGGTAAACCAATGAGTTCAGTCGACCCTCGTACCCCGGTGTTGGTTGGCACAGGCCAACTGAAACAACGCCCAGACAACCCATTGGACGCCCTAGAACCCCTCGCAATGATGCGGGTAGCCCTAGAAGCCGCAGCCGACGACGCAGGCGCTCGAACTCTGCTGGACCGAGCAACAGACACCTGGGTAGTTAAAGGAGCATGGCCCTATCCCGACCCTGCAGCTCTCCTCAGAGAAGAGTTCGGAAACAACAGTCGCACTGGCATCTCAACCGATGGCGGGAATACGCCTCAATCTCTGATCAACAAAGCCTGTTTACGAATTCAAAATAGCGAAGCTGAAATCGTTCTCATCGTCGGCGCGGAAGGAATCTGGAGTCGTCGGCGAGCAAAGCGCGGCGGTCAACGAATTCCCTACACCGATCAAGCTGGAATCGAACCAGACGAAATATTGGGTAAAGACGTAACGATGAGTCATCCCGTGGAACTTGAACGCGGAATCGCTATGCCGATCAACTTTTACCCGATCTTTGAGTCAGCTTTCCGAGCTTCGAGAGGGGAAAGTATCGACGAACATCGGGACCGTGTCAGCAAACTTTGGGAAACCTTCAACCGCGTAGCATGCGCGAATCCTTATTCGTGGGTTCAGAACCCAATGACCGCTGAAGAGATTCGAAACCCAGGACCTTCTAACCGTCTAGTCGGTTTTCCTTATACCAAAGCAATGAACTCAAATTGGGATCTCGATCAGGCAGCAGCTTTAATCATTTGTTCCGCCGAAGCTGCTGAAGCAGCTGGCGTTGCCCACGATCGTTGGCTGTTTCCCCAATCAGGAACAGACGGTGCAGACACAAACTTCGTTTCGAACCGAGCTGATCTTCATTCATCGCCCGCTATCAGAGTGGCCGGAAAAAAAGCGATGGAATTAGCTGGCGTCACACCCGACGACATCGACCACGTTGATTTGTACAGTTGCTTCCCATCGGCTGTGCAAATAGCCGCCACCGAAATGGAACTGGGCACAGACCGGCAATTAACCCAAACAGGTGGACTCACCTTTGCTGGTGGTCCTCTCAACAACTACGTCACCCATTCGATCGCGACAATGGCCAACGTGTTACGAGAAGACCCTGGAACCATTGGGCTGTGCTCAGCTAACGGTGGCTACATAACCAAACATGCCTTTGGGTTATATAGCACCTCTCCTCCCGCTAACGGCTTCCAACATGAGGACTGCCAGATCGAAATAGACGGCTACCCAAGCGTTGAGTTAGACGCCGAACATGTTGGTGGCGGCACTATTGAGGCGTACACCGTGATGCATGGGGCAGACGGCCCCGAACGCGGTTTAGCGTCAGTCCGAACCCCAAATGGACGACAGTGGGCGGGGACTAGCGACTCGGCGCTCATGGAATCAATGATGGTTGAGGAACATGTTGGGCGTTCAGTACAGGTGCTCCCGGACTTCTCTTTCGAACTGACCTAAACCTGTCTTGGAGATAACTCAACCTCGGGTCCACCACTGGGCCTATCAATCTTCCTAGCCTCAGGCTGGTGAGAGCCGCTTTGATCGAGATGGGAAGCACAAGTTTTCGGCTGACTATCAACACGGGCCAGGAAGTAGATCGACGGAGCCACCATCTTCACCTTGGTGCCTCTGTGAGTTCAAACGGGTCGTTCACTGAGCACGACATAGCGGCTGCGACGAGGGTGACCGCCGAGTTCATGACCAACGCCAAAACCCACAACTGTCAAAGAGTCATTGCTGTGGCAACGGAGTCGTTCCGTCTGGCAGCTAACGGCGTCGCCGTGGCGTCACACATAGAAAGAGAAACCGGCTGCCAAATCAAAATCTTGCTGCCCGAAGAAGAAAACACCCTCGCTTGGCAAGCTGTCGCTAACAACTTTCCGAACACCGATCGTTTGACCACCATCGCTCTCAGCGGCGGAAGTTTAGGAATTAGCAGCGGCAGCCTCGCCGGTAAAACTCCGACACACAATTTCAGTTACCCCCTGGGAACAAGCGTCCTCGCGCCACGAGCGTCAAAGGACGGCTACGTAGACACTTCTACAAGAATCCGTCTTGAACACCACATCGCCGAAAGCCTTAAACCAGCGGCAGCAGCCATCATGGAGTCTGGGGATTCTTCTTTCGTGATCGTCGGCGGAATGCCACTAGCCATAACCAAACTGATCCACACTGTTCGTCGATCCGAAGTACCCGAATACCTCAACGGGTTAAGTGTTGATTGTTCCGATTTGGGTCATCTAATAAAAACCTTCTCAGAGCTATCCATGCCGGCGCGACTAGCCCTCCCGGGGATGAGTTCTAAGAGATGTGAACACATGCCTTTGGGTGTCACGATCCTTCGACAGGCAATGCGTTCTTTGGGAATACATGCCGCAGTAGTTTCAACATCTGGACCGAAAGACACGCTCTTATCCAGGCTCATAGCGGAAGCTAAGGCTGCTTAGAGTTGATTTCAGGCCGTAAGTCTCAAAGCACCCGTTTGTACCAACAAAGAATTCCGGTGCTATCGTTAACGCCGTGAACGGATCGCTACGCGGACTACTTCTTCTCACATAGGCGAGGGCTACATATAGAAGCCCTCGCCATAACCTCCTGTGCCGCAAGGCCGGGGGGTTCTTCTGCTTTTCGGGGCAGTGGACGGCGAGATGAACAGTTCGATGCGAGACAATGCACAAACGGAGGAAGAACCCATGGCAGACGTGAAGGGCATAAGTAAACAAAAGCCCAGTTCAATGCCTTTCGGCAAGTACATCCACTACCCATATGCACCGGAGCTATCCGACCGCACGTGGCCCGACAAGGTGACAAGTGAAGCCCCTTTGTGGTGCTCAGTAGATCTTCGAGACGGCAACCAAGCGCTCATAGATCCCATGGACGTCCCCCGAAAGAAACAGATGTTTGAAGCCTTAGTGGAAATGGGTTTCAAAGAAATCGAAGTTGGGTTTCCATCTGCTTCCGGTCCAGATTTCGATTTCTGCAGGATGTTGATCGAAGAAGACTTGGTTCCCGACGACGTATGGATCCAGGTTTTGACTCAAAGCCGTCCTGAACTCATTGCACGAACATACGAAGCTATCGAAGGCGCAGAAAATGCCATCGTTCACTTGTACAACCCGACTTCCACGCTTCAACGACGAGTTGTCTACGGCCTCGACTTGGACGGAATCGTTGATATCGCACTCACCGGAACCCGCCAGTGCAGAGAACTACGCGAACAAGCAAGTGGTTCAAATATTCGTTTCGAGTACTCGCCCGAATCTTTCACCGGAACCGAAATAGATTTTGCTGTTGACATATGTGAGCAAGTGTCAGCTGAGTGGGGTGCTACTGCTGAGGACCCAATTATTTTGAATTTGCCGGCCACTGTAGAGATGTCGACCCCGAATCTTTACGGTGACCTGATCGAGTTCTTCCACCGCAACGTGGCCAACCGAGAAGCAATCGTTCTTTCACTTCACCCTCACAACGACAGAGGCTGCGGAGTAGCCGCGGCTGAATTCGGAGTTATGGCTGGCGCTGACCGCGTCGAGGGAACTTTGTTCGGAAATGGTGAACGGACAGGCAACGTCGACATCGTGACCTTGGCCATGAATCTGTTCAGCCAGGGAGTGGATCCTGAACTAGATATCAGCCACATAGACCACATCCGCCGCATCACCGAATACTGCAATCAGTTACCAGTTCACCCACGTCATCCTTACGGCGGAGATTTGGTGTACACCGCCTTTTCTGGCAGTCATCAAGATGCAATTAAGAAGGGGTTTGAAGCGCTCTCAGATGACTATGAGGTCTGGGAAGTTCCTTATTTGCCTATCGATCCCGCTCACGTTGGACGCACCTATCAAGATGTCATCCGCGTCAACAGCCAATCGGGTAAGGGGGGTGTGGCCTATGTGATGAAGAACAACTTCGGCCTAGATCTACCTCGGCGACTGCAGATCGAATTCAGTCAGGTAATCCAGTCGATCACAGATGAAGGAGGCGAGATTGTCCCTGAAACCATCAAGAAAACCTTCGATGAAACTTACCTTCACCTCACTCAGCCATTCTCCTACCTTGGTCACAAAAGCAACTTTGATTCAGCGTCGTCGGAACTGTCGACGGTGACCGCCACCTTGAGTATCTCGGGTCAAGAAAAAACGATCACCGGCGAAGGTAACGGACCGCTGTCAGCATTCAAAACAGCGTTGGCTGACGACTGTGGGTTAAACCTCACTCTTGTCGACTATCAAGAGCATGCGGTAGGCACCGGAGCTGATGCTGCGGCAGCTGCATACGTCGAAATCGAAGCAGCTGACAGGAGTGTTCATTGGGGCGTTGGCTTACATCCCAATATCGTCACAGCTAGCTTCCACGCACTCTTATCAGCAATTAATCGTTCCGAAACCAGCTAACCGCGCCCGCTGATGGCTGAACTTAGATCAGAATCATTAAGTGGCGCTATCTAGCTTTGCCGACGGGTCACTATTCGGAACCCGCTTTGGGACCGCTCCCCCGCGGGTTGTGGCGTTGCATGGCTGGGGCAGATCCCACCAAGATTTTGCAGCGAGTTTGGAAGGCCTGAACGCAGTCAGCGTTGACCTACCTGGCTTTGGTGTATCACCAGCCCCTTCTGAGGTGGGAGGGGCATCGATGTACGCAAAACTCGTTGCGCCGATTCTTGACATCTGTGACACTCCAGTGATTTTGGTTGGACATAGCTTCGGGGGAAGGCTTGCCGTTCATTTGGCAGAGCAACGGCCGGCTGCTATCGGAGGACTAGTTCTGACCGGAGTGCCGCTACTCCACCGAGCGTATCGCCGAGGTCAACCTGCGTTGCGGTATCGCTTGGGACGCCTATTGCACCGATGGGGTGTCGTCAACGACGGCTTCTTAGAAGGCTTACGGGACAAATATGGAAGTGCTGACTATCGAGCTGCATCGGGCGTCATGCGTGACATTTTGGTGACGGTAGTCAACGAATCTTACGAACAGCAGCTGCGGTCTATATCGGCTCCAGTCGATCTTGTATGGGGTGACGGCGACGATGCCGCCCCTCCCGAAATCGCGGCGCGCGCCGAGGCTCTACTAGCAGATGCCAGGTTGACGCTCTTGGGTGGTATCGACCACTTTGTGCCAACCACAGCTCCGTTCGCTTTACGTGAAGCAATCGATCGACGTTTGAGTGCCCTCCAGTGACTAGTACAGATGGCTATCTGGTCGCTTGTTTCGTGGCTTCGTTGTTCTCAAGTACACGGTGGCTTCGAGTTGCACAACGAGAGCATTACCTTGCCTGGTCCGCGACACGTTTTGCTCTTCGCTGGTGGAGGTTGGGAGTCATCAACCCGTTACTGTTTGTGATAGCAGTAACCGTTGTCGTTGCGTCTGCTTGGTTCTCATTCGCCTGCCTCGTTGCGGCATTAGTTGTGTGTGTCGGACCGGTGGGACTAGGGCTCAAAGGTCGCACTAGTTCTCTGGCTTGGACCCGCAGACTTCGTACCGTTGCCGCTGTCGTGGCGCTCGTTGTGGGCGTCCTATTTGTGGTGCTACGACAATTAGGGGCCGGGTCAGTCGGTTATGCCGTCGTTGTGGTGCTCGTCCCAGCCTTCATTGATGTCGCTTTGGTGGTCTTGAAACCCATCGAACAAAGATTTGCTCGAAAGTACGTGCTCCAAGCAGCGGAAACTTTGGAGCGAGTCAATCCAATTCGAGTGGCGGTCACTGGTTCTTATGGCAAGACCACCATTAAGGGATACGTTCGTCACCTTTTATCTGAGACTCGCAGTGTTGTGGCTAGCCCAGCGAGCTTCAATAACAGCGCCGGACTTTCCCGTGCCGTTAACGAACACCTCAACGATGGCACCGAGATTTTCGTTGCGGAGATGGGCACCTACGGTCCTGGCGAAATCGCCGAGTTGGTGAGTTGGGTAAAGCCATCGATCTCGGTGTTATCTGCGATCGGCCCAGTACATCTAGAACGTTTCGGAGATCTAGACACGGTTGTCGCTTCAAAAAGTGAAATCTTTTCAACAAGCAGAACAGCGGTGATCAACGTCGATGCCTACGGATTAGCAGCCGAAGCTGATCGCCTCCAGGCATCTGGTATCGATGTCTTGAGATGCTCGGCGAAAGATTCGACTGCAGACATCTTTGTTACCTCCCAGGAGGGGCTAACGGTAACGGTTTCAAATCGGCTCATTGTTGCGGGGTTACCAAGCGACGCCGCTCCAACCAACGTCGCGTGCGCCGTCGCTGTCGCTGTCGCACTAGACGTTCCTGACGCAACGATTGCTCGTCGTCTAACAGACCTGCCGACCGCAGATCACCGGCGCCAAATTCTCCTTAGCCAATCAGGTGTCACCATCGTTGATGACACTTACAACAGCAATCCGGCGGGGGCTGCGGCGGCGTTAGCAACACTGGCCAGAACTGACGCTGACCGCACAGCTGTCGTGACACCGGGAATGGTTGAACTCGGAAATCGCCAAGCGACAGAGAATAGACGGTTCGGAGTTGACGCCAGCCTTATCGCAGACGATCTCATTATTGTGGGCAGGACAAACAAGGCTGCTCTCGCCAACGGAGCCAGAGATGGGACTGCTCGGGTTCACTTGCTACCGAACCGCGATGAAGCAATCAAATGGGTCCGAGAAAACCTCAGAGCAGGCGATGCTGTGCTTTACGAGAACGACCTACCTGATCACTACCCTTGACCACAAACCTCAACAAGAATCGGAGGGTGACACCCGTCCGAAGGCCATCTACGGTTTCATAGGAGATAATGAACCGTCCAGCAGTCTGCTTTGGCAGCCCATCTCCCGAACACGACATCTCGATCCTTACAGGATTACAGGCTGTCCGAGCGCTGTCCGATGCCGGGAACGAAGTGGTGGCTCTCTACTGGTCCAAGACAGGGAACTGGTTCCAGGTTCCTGCCGATATCGAACCAAGTGAGTTCGCCGAAGGGTTACCAAGGTCAGCACAGCCAATATCAATCCAAATTGGCGATAACGGTGGCTTCTACAAGCCCGGTAAACGCGGCAAACAAAGCCTTATCGACATCTCCGCTGTGGTGGTGTGTTGCCACGGTGGACCCGGCGAAGACGGCAGCCTCCAAGCAATGTTTGACTTAGCTGGCATCCGTTACACCGGCCCAAGCCAACAAGGGGCCGCCATTGGGATGGACAAGCTGGCATTTTCGGGAACTATGGAGGCAGCAGGAATAGCAAGCTTGCCGCTGCATCTCGTCACCGATGACTTAGCTATCGATGAGACTGGTCCATTCATAATCAAGCCGAGGTTCGGTGGATCTTCAATAGGCATCGAAGTGGTCGACGACCTCACAACTGCCAAAGCACTGGTAAAAACCCAACCGCTTCTTCGGCAGGGGGCGGTGATACAGAAGTATCTCAGCGACGCCATTGACCTCAACGTGTCGGTTCGAACCTACCCCGAGACAACTTTGAGCGCGGTCGAACGTCCACTTCGCCCAGAAGACGGCGGTATATACAGCTACGCCGACAAGTATCTGACTGGATCTCAAGGGATGGCCAGCGCTCCCAGAGAACTTCCAGCCGAGTTACCCCCAAACATCGAAGGAGAACTGAGAACTATCGCTGACCAAGTAGTCCAATTAGCTATGGTCCGCTCTGTGGCACGCATCGACTTTCTTTGGAACGCCGATGGTCTTTGGGTAAACGAAATCAACACCATCCCCGGTTCACTCAGCTGGTACTTCTGGTCGCACGAAGGGATCTCCTTTGACCAATTGCTAACGGAACTGATCCAAGAGGCCGTGGAAAGCCCGGCAGTAACATTTCAAACCGATGGTGCCGATGGAACAGCCTTACGTGATGTCGGGGCAATCTCACACAAGTTGGCCTAATGAAGCGCTGCCTCACTTTTTGGGTATTTCCACTCATCGCAGCTGCATGCTCGTATGGAACGAATACTTCCGGTCAAGTAGAACAATTCACGAGCGACCTCAACGAAAAAGAACGCGCTTGTGTCGAAGATCGTCTCCTCACAGGCTGGGATTTGAACCTAACTGACCTCAACAGCGACCTCAGTCCCGACGAAGAGATCGCCGTTGACATGGCCACTGAGTTGTGTCGATTAACCGCAAATGACTCGCCCGTTCTGCCTCCGACCGACAACGAAAAGCCACAAGTCTCAGAAGAACTCCTCCAAGCCCCGTCTATCTTCAATTCGACTGACGCCCCTCCAGGCGAGGACCCCCTTTTGGACCAGTACTGGCTGGAATGCGGATTAGGAGACGCTAGGGCATGCGATGACCTCTTCTACTCGGCACCTCGCGGCAGCCAATACGAACAATTTGCGTTCAGCTGTGGAGGTCGCCGCAACATGGACTGCTCTCTGCTTTTGGGAATCGACCAACCCGATGGAGACCTCAACCCTCTAACCCCACCGCCTGGCGACGACGAGAATCTGGATCAGTTATGGACTCGTTGCTCGGAGGGCAGCACCTCAGCTTGTGGTGAATTACGGCTAATCGCTCCAAGTGGATCCCTTTACTCTCAGTTCGGCACCAGCTGCGGGGCCAGAGGAACCACCTATTGCACTCTGATCCTTGAATACGATGGTGAACCACCATCGCTCGATGATTTGAACCCCACTATGAACCCGCCTGGCCAAGATGAACTACTAGATCAGCTATGGGAACTGTGCGGTAACCAAGACGCTCGAGCATGTAAGGACCTCGCTAAACACGGCCCAGCCGACAGTATCTACACAAAGTTCGGCATCTCTTGTGGTGGGCGGTCAGTCGCTCCGTGTCCACGATTGTTCGTTGACCTAAAGCCGTCGAGCTCTTAATCAGCGATCAATGCTGCTCTGAGGAACTCGACAGTTTCTCGTCGAGCTCTCACAAGCGAACGCAAATCCGGCTCAAGACCAAGCGCCCGCATCACTTCAGGCTCGGTAGCTACGCCGACCACCGCCGAATACACCGCAAGTAGCAACATGCGAGGCTCGTGTCGACGAAAGCGCCCAGCAACCATTTCTGTCTCTATGAAGCGCACTGCCTCACCAAGCATGACACTCATAGCCGACGCTAATTCTCCTGAGGCTGTTCCACCTTGACGCGACACCAGACGCACTAAACCAAGCACTTCTGGTCGTCGGGCGGCCAGTGAAAACGTTGCTCGAACCAAATCTTCGATGCGTTGGAACCCTCGTGCTTGTGGGTTAGCTGCACCAGAAAGAGCAGAACCAAGTTCGCGCACGGCAAGCTCAATTGTCGCTGTGAGTAGGTGCTCTTTAGAAGAAAAGTGGTACAGGATCGCCTGTTTGGTGATGCCTAGGTCAGATGCCAAGTCATCTAAAGACGTTGAGTCGTATCCGCGCAATCCAAATGCAGCCAAAGCCGAGTCAAGGATGCGTTCGCGGGTACGAGCGGGCACAGACACATTCTAGAACGAAATCCGTCATAGACTTACCATTTGGTAAGTTTTCTGCTAAAACTATTGTTGTGATTAGTGAGTCCCTTTCGGGCAAACGGATAGCCATAACCGGCAGCACCGGTTTCTTGGGCACGGCACTGGTTGAGCGACTGCTTCGCGGAGTTCCAGACTGTGAGCTTGTTCTCCTGGTCCGCCCGACCCGGCGAAACAGTGCCGAACGTCGAGTGGAACGAGAAATCTTTCGCAACGACGCCTTCGACACACTCCGATCACAATGGGGGGACGACTTTGTTGAGACTTGCGATCGAAGGGTCTCTGTCGTATCGGGCGACGTAACACATGACGGTCTAGGACTTAGCGAACAAGACCGGGCCCTGTTCGCATCATGTGACGTTGTTATCCATTCTGCTGCAACGGTCAGCTTTGATAGCCCACTCGACAGTTCAATAGAAATCAATTTGCTTGGACCTAACAGGATCATCCAATTGCTGAATGATGCGAAGGTAACTCCCCATCTTGTAGCGGTTTCAACCTGCTACGTAGCTGGAAACCGACGCGGCGCAGCAAACGAGGAACTGCTCGCGGGCACTCCTTTCCAGGTAAACGTCGACTGGAGAGCAGAAGTTGAAGCCGCCCGCCGAACTCGAGCAGATCTAGATGCTCGAAGCCGGATACCTGAACAACTTGAGAGCTTCCGCAAAGGTGCTAGAGAGGAACTCGGTGCCGCCGGCTTACCCATGCTTGCTGCAAAGACAGAACAGCTTCGAGAAGCTTGGGTGAACGATCAAATGGTGGAGGCTGGACGAAGCCGGGCAACATCACTCGGTTGGCCCGACGTCTACACCTATTCAAAAGCGTTAGGTGAAACCGCGCTTGTCGAACTCCACGGGGACGTGCCTATAAGCATCGTCCGTCCTTCAATAATCGAATCAGCATGGTCAGAACCGGCACCGGGCTGGATTCGCGGTTTTCGGATGGCTGAACCACTCATCGTCTCTTTCGCCAAAGGTGAACTCAATACTTTCCCGGGCTATCCGGAGGGAATTATTGACGTCATCCCTGTTGACATGGTCGCTTCAGCCATCATCGCCGTTGCTGCAAAGGGCCCAGAACCAGATCCAGAAGTCTTCCAAATAGCTTCCGGATCAACGAATCCACTCCAATTCAAGAAACTGCTCAACACTGTTATGGAGTGGTTTCGTGAGCATCCCGTGTACGACGCTAAGGGACACCCGACGGCAAGTACTGAATGGAAATATGCCGGGTCTAGTGGCCTAGAGGAACAACTTCATCGTGTAGTCAAGGCCTTTGATATGGCTGCCAAAGTCATTAATCGGCTACCGATTCGCGGCGAGAACAGCTTCACAAGCAAGTTCGCGGAACGTCGCCAGAACCTTGACCAAATCAAGGGATACGTCGATATCTACGGAGCTTACGGAAAGTGTGAAGCGCTGTATGGAATACAACGCACGCTTTCGTTATGGGAGTCGCTGCCACCCGAAGACCAGGCTCAGTTCGGGTTTGACCCGAGCATCATCGATTGGCATCACTACATCACCGAGGTCCATTTACCCACGGTGGTGGTACAGGCTCGAGTAAAGACAACCCCAGAGAAACGCACTGGGCCGAGCCGATCTGAACGACTTCGCTCAGCAGTATTGGATGAAGACCGACATTTCGCTGCTTTCGATCTAGAAAACACACTGATTGCTAGCAACGTGGTTGAAAGCTACGCATGGCTGGCAACCCGTCGCTTGAACCCAAAACAGCGATTTGAATTCACTCTTCGAACACTGAGTGAAACACCTGGACTTTGGAGACGCGACAAACGAGATCGAACTGATTTCCTTCGCTACTTTTACCAGCGCTACAAAGGCGCACCGCTTGGACAGCTTGAGGCGGACGCAGCAGAAATGTTAAGTGACCTGATTCTGATCAAGTCGTTCCCCGCTGGCCTCCGCAGAGTGCGAGCACATAGGGCGGCAGGACACCGGACGGTTCTGATCACCGGAGCATTAGATATCGCCGTTGAACCGCTCCGCCCTCTTTTCGATCACATAATCGCGGCGAGAATTGACCGCAAGGACGGCAAACTCACTGGAGAGATGCTGGACGTACCCCCCACCGGTGAAGTTCGTGCGCAACTAATGGTGGATTGGGCTGAACAAAACGGGTTGGAACCATCACAGGGTGTGGCGTACGCAGACTCTGCATCTGACCTTCCAATGCTCGAAGCTGTTGGTTACCCAGTTGCGGTAAATCCTGAAACCCGCTTGGTGACCATCGCCGAGAAACGAGGGTGGTTGACAGAAAATTGGCCAAAGACGCCTGGAGCTCCTAAACCGTTACTTCCAATGGGGCAGCGTCCGAAGCTACTAACCGCCAATGAAGGAGCTCGTTGATGTCTGCTCGACAAGGCCTTGTGCTTGAAGTTGACCGGACCACTCCGCCGATAGTTTTTCATCACGGCGAAGGTTTTCGATTCGAAAAGTTGCCTTCTGGAAGTCGCGTTGTTTACCCCAACGAGCCAATCGAACCAATCGAAGACGTGGACGGCGCAATACGTCATGCCTTAGATAACCCCCTGGGTGATTCTCCTCCCCTGGCCGCATTGCTTACGGCAGGAATGAAACTCACTATCGCTTTCGATGACATTTCACTTCCCCTGCCGCAAATGCAAGCACCTGACATCAGGGGTCGAATCATCGAACAGGTCCTCGATACCGCCGCAAGCGCCGGCGTAGATGATGTCCACCTCATAGCCGCTCTGGCCCTTCACAGAAGGATGACCGAAGGGGAATTGCGTCACGCATTAGGCGACCGGGTCTATGACGCTTTCGCTCCTACCGGTCAGCTCTACAACTTCGATGCCGAGGACCCTGACGCTTTAACTCACTTGGGTGAAACAGACCACGGAGAAGAGGTGGTTATTTCTAAGCGAGCTGCAGAGTCCGATCTCATCATTTACGTCAACATCAATTTAGTTTCGATGGATGGAGGACATAAGAGCGTCGCTACTGGCCTATCGGGCTATTCGGCGATACGTCACCACCACAACGTTGAAACGATGCGGCGATCTAAGTCCTTCATGGATCAAGAGAAAAGCGAACTACACACAAAGAACTGGCGTCAAGGTCGACTGATCCGAGACGCCGGCGTCAAGATCTTCCAAATTGAAACCACACTGAACAACAACACATTTCCGGCTCCGTGGGATTTCTTACAAAAACGCGAATGGGAGATGAGCGCCAAAGAACGCATGCTTTTATTGGGCACGAAAAAATTTCTAGACAAGGTCCCTCGAAAGTCAGCGCGTTCCATCTTTCAAGGGATACGTGCCCCATTTGGGTTGACTTCGATCCAAGCTGGCGAAGTCGAAGAAGTCCATAAAGTGACGACAGCCAACGTCTACAGGCAACATCTGGTCAGAGTCGAAGGACAAACTGACATTCTCTCTATGGGGCTCCCCTACCTCGGGCCGTACAACGTCAACTCGATAATGAACCCAATTCTCGTCGCCTGCCTCGGCTTGGGTTACTTCTTTAATTTGTACAAAGGCAAACCTCTAGTACGTGAAGGTGGCGTCGTAATAATGAGTCACCCCACACCTTGGGAATTTCATCCTGTTCACCACCCGAGCTACATAGACTTCTTTGAAGAAGTTCTGGCAGACACCACTGACCCAGAGAAGATCGAACACAAGTATGAAAAGCGGTACGCAGAAGATGAGTGGTACCGACACCTCTACCGGACCTCCTACGCTTACCACGGAGTGCATCCTTTTTATATGTGGTATTGGTGCTCACATGCGCTTCAACATGTTGGTCAGGTCATAATCGTGGGCGGTGACCAACGTGCGACGAAGAGAATGGGCTTTCGCTCGGCTACTACTATGCGCGACGCTCTTGAGATGGCAACTGATGTTGTTGGTCGTGACCCGACTCTGACTCATCTACACAATCCACCGGTCCTTATGGCCGACGTCGTCTAGTTCGAGGAACGAAAATGGCGGATCTGAATCGCAGAAACCCAATCAGTCATCTGACTGATCGAAGATCCAAAGCTTCTATTTCTCGTGTGGTCAGAAAGGTTGAGTTTCCACTCAAGGCAGCAGAAACACCAGAAGGTGAAACTCCTCTGCCGTCTAACACTGGTGGCAACTACGAGACCGACTGGGCTCGCAGGTACGCGTCGAGGCTGACCAGGCGCATAGCTCTCTCTACCATCGGCAAGGGAGTCATTAGTTATTACGCAAATCCCACGATTAGAGGACTCGACCGCCTCCATGACCTTGATGGCCCTGCCATCTTTGCTGCGAACCACCAAAGCCACGCCGACACATTGCTGATGTTGACCTCTATGCCTCCTCCTTGGAAACATAAGGCCTTCGTCGGTGCTGCAGCTGATTATTTCTTCGGCAACAGAACTACGGCAGCGATCTCTGCACTGTTTATAGGTGCGATACCTATAGAGCGCACTTCCATTAATCGAAATACGATTGAAAAAGCAGTTGACCTACTGCGAGGTGGTTGGAGCATGGTGATCTATCCCGAAGGCGGAAGGTCACCTGATGGGTGGGGGCAAGAGTTCCGCCCTGGAGCTGCTTTCCTTGCGAAACAAGCGGGAGTTCCTGTCGTACCTGTCCATATCCGAGGAACGTTCGACATTTTACGAAAAGGACGCAACTGGCCTAAGAGGTCTAACGCCACGGTGAACTTCGGGCGACCACTGGAATTCGCCGAGGAAGACAACAACAGGCGATTCACCAGAAAACTTCAAGCGGCAGTTGAGTCCCTCGCTGACGAAACTGCGACGGGTAACTGGTTCGCAGCGCGGCAACGATCACACTCAGAAGAGAGCCCTGGAATCCAAGGGCCCGACGGTGCTCCATGGCGCCGCCGGTGGGCATTAAGCGACAAAGATGATAAGCGCAGCGACGGTGAACGTCGCTGGCCCTACGTCTAAAATCGAACCAATAGTGGCGAGGTACGCTAAAAGGCGTGCCTTCGTTAGAGCACCCACCAGCGCGAGTACCGAAGAGGGAAATTAAATGCCAGTAGCAGCGAGCACTCCTATAGAGCTCATCGCAAACGTTTACGCCAATCTTGCTGACAGCACTGTGATGGGACGCGAAAAGTTGGGGCGATCACTCACACTGGCAGAAAAGGTTCTCATCAATCACCTCGCATCAGAAGATCAACAGTTAGACCGGGGCGCTAGCTACGTCGATCTACACCCCGACCGGGTAGCGATGCAAGATGCCACCGCACAGATGGCTTGGCTTCAGTTCATGACGGCTGGCCTACCTGAGGTTGCAGTGCCCACTACCACCCATTGCGATCACCTAATTCAAGCAAGGGACGATGGGAAAACCGATCTTCTAACCGCAAGTGAAAACAACGAAGAGGTTTACGATTTCCTCCAAAGTGTCTGTGCGAAATACGGGGCCGGATTCTGGATGCCGGGAAGCGGCATAATCCATCAGGTCGTGCTCGAACAATACGCCTTCCCCGGTGGGATGATGATCGGCACTGATAGCCACACTCCTAACGCGGGTGGACTCGGAATGATCGCTGTTGGGGTGGGAGGAGCCGACGCAGTCGATGTGATGACCGGGTTCGCATGGAATGTCCGATGGCCGAAGGCAATCGGAGTTCATCTGACAGGAGAGTTGTCTGGCTGGACTGCTCCCAAAGACATCATCTTGAAAGTCGCTGAAATATTGACCGTCAAGGGCGGGACTGGGGCAATTGTTGAATATTTTGGTCCAGGGGCAGAGTCCTTGAGTTGCACTGGGAAAGCGACCATTTGCAACATGGGGGCCGAGATTGGCGCCACAACTTCACTCTTTGGTTACGACGAAGCAATGAGCCGTTACCTGAAGTCAACTGGACGCGAAGACGTCGCCGATTTAGCAAACGAAGTGGCCGAACACCTTCGAGCAGACGACGAAGTCATCGAAAATCCTGCGGCCTACTACGACGAGGTAATTGAAATCGACTTGTCAACGCTAAGCCCCCATATCAACGGACCTCATACACCTGATTTAGCTAGAGAGGTAGGCGCCTTAGGCGAAGAAGCAAAAGCTAACGGCTGGCCTTCAACTATTAGCGCTGCGCTCATTGGTTCATGCACGAACTCGAGTTACGAAGACATCACCAGAGCAGCCAGCATCGCTCGCGAGGCCGCAGCTAATGGACTAACCGCCAAATCCAAACTCCTCATTACACCCGGATCAGAACAAGTACGGGCGACCATCGAACGCGATGGACTCTTGGCCGATTTCGAAGCTTTAGGGGCGACCGTTCTCGCAAATGCCTGCGGACCATGCATAGGTCAATGGGATAGAACCGCTGAGGAGGGACATACCACCGGTGAAGCTAATGTCATCGTCACCTCCTATAACCGCAATTTCCCCAAGAGAAACGACGGTGATCCAGCGACACTCGCTTTCGTTACTTCACCCGAAACTGTTATGGCCTTGGCTCTTGCTGGAACGATCGATTTCGATCCCCTGACTCATACTTTGACCAACGACGAGGGAGACGAGGTAGCTCTGTCAGTTCCTGTTGGCATCGAACTGCCACCACAAGGCTTCGACTCCGGTCAAAATACTTTCGTTGCACCACCCGCCCAAGGGTCTGACATCGAAGTGAAGGTCGCCCCGACCTCTGACCGACTTCAACTGCTCGAGCCGTTTGAGGCCTGGGACGGTAACGACTATGAGGCCCTTCCTATTCTCGTCAAAGCCCAAGGAAAGTTCACAACTGACCATATTTCTATGGCAGGACCCTGGTTGAAATATCGCGGTCACCTCGAAAACATTTCGGGAAACCTTTATCTGGGAGCGGTGAATGCTTTCGATGGCTACGAAGTGGGCCACGGGAAAAACCAGCTGACGGGCGCTACGCAGACCTTTCCGGAAATAGCTCGCGAATACCATGAGGCCAATCAGGGGTGGGTAGTCGTCGGTGACGAAAATATGGGCGAAGGTTCAAGTCGTGAACATGCTGCGATGGAACCAAGGTTCCGCGGCGGTTTGGTCGCAATCGCGCGCTCATTTGCGAGAATCCACGAAACGAACCTGAAGAAACAGGGCATGCTTCCTCTGACATTTGCTGATCCTGGCGACTACGAACAAATCGGCGAAGATGACCGCATCGCGGTGCGTTCCTTGGCTCAACTTTCGCCTGGCCAACAGGTCCAGGTTGAAGTCACAACACCCGAAGGCCGCACTTGGTCGTTCTCCACCAACCATACGTTTAGCGCCCAACAGGTCAATTGGTTCAGGGCTGGGTCTGCCTTAAATATCATCAAGGCTTCCATCTAACTCTCAGCGAACTATCGGTTAACGAATTAACCAAACTTCCGCTCTGAATTAGGAAACCGGCCCGGGGGGCGGGCCGGTTTCAAGAGCCGTAAGGAGCAGGGATGCTCCGCCTCGGCTGACCGCCTAGGTGGGGGGCACCTTGGTGGCGATCATTAAATGTCGAGCGACTCGGGGGAAGCCGTTTGTTCCCGACAGTTTTCACCTTAGTTACCCATCGGTCATTCATCAAGTCGAACTTATAGATACTTTTGATCTATAAAATAGATAGCTACACCTATTCGAGTAGGCTGAACTCATGGAACTCAAACAGCTTGACGCCCTTGCAGCAGTAGCTGAACACGGCCGCTTTTCTGCCGCAGCTCGCGCGTTGGACACGGTCCAATCCAACATTTCAACTCACATAGCGCGCCTCGAAGACGACCTCGGAGCGATACTTGTAGACAGAAGCGCTGGTGAACTAACCCCTGAAGGTCAAGCCGTACTGACACGAGCTCGACGAATAAACACAGAACTCGCCGCCCTGCGCGATGACGTCACATCCATGACATCAAGAGTGAGCGGCCAAGTACGGATCGGGATTATCGGTACCACCGGACGTTGGCTATTGCCACCATTATTGGATGAACTAAGCCGCAGCTTTCCAGACGTCGTCACCACCGTTATAGATTCGACCACGACGGCGCTAATCCCACTCCTCGAACACGGCGACCTGGACTTAACCGTCATAAACACACCTCTTCAACATGACGAGTTATTCACTACCCCACTATTTGAAGAACAACTAGTCGTCATAGCACCAGATGGGCATCCTCTCGCCGTTGACGGAGATAGACCAATCCACATTGGTGAACTCGCAATGCACGACCTGTTACTTAGCCCCCCGGGTTCGAACCTTCGAGTATTAATCGACGACAAGGCCCGACAAGAAAACGTAGTGCTGCGCACCATTGCTGAGCTTGATGGCATCCGACTCGCCGCAACGATGGCATTTCAGGGTTATGCGCCGGCTATCGTTCCGGTAACAGCGATACCAGCATGGATCGGTCGAGGCGGGTGGGCTGTACTGACGCTTCAAGACATGCCCCGACGCCTTGTCGGATTAGCTATTCGTCGTCGAGGAATGCTTTCGGCACCGGCCTCAGCGACTAGAGATGTACTCAGACGCGTAGTTCGAGATCAAGCACCGAGCATCCAAGGGCTCACCGCTGTTTGAGACCGCTTAGACCTAACAGCACTACTAGCCTGCCTAACTCGCCTACGCTCAATCATGTGACGACTCCCAGCAACCTGCAGATACGTCAAGGCACCCCGGCCCACGCCGTTGCCGGCGTACACGATCTTGACGGTCGCTCAGTCATGCTTATCAGAGCCGAAGACCCAGAACATCGAGGAGCGCTCACCCCAGAAGATGGCGACACACTTACCGCCGCCGCAGCTCTGGCCTTAGAGAAGCATCTCCCAATCGTGTTACTGCTCGCTTCTTCGGGTGCAGATGCAAACCACGGCGTCGCCGCTCTTGATGGATGGGGTCGAGCTGCGCGAGTGCTTGCAAAGGCATCCGGTGTAGTCCCAATCCTGGCTGGAGTAACAGGACCAGCAGTTTCAGGAACCGCTCTACTCATAGGACTCGCCGACATAGTAGTGATGGCCGATGACGCCTACGCCTTCGTAAGCGGACCAGTTCCAGTGCAACAAATGACCGGGGTCCAAGTCGACGTCGAAGAATTAGGGGGAGCTGCTGTCCACTACCGAGACACCGGAGCGGCGAGCATCGTTGTTTCCCATGATGACGTGCTCCCAACAATCAGCGACATTCTCCGCTTCCTACCCGACCACAATCGCAGCGAAGCACCGTTCCTCACGACCGCAGACCCTGTTGACAGGAAAACTCCAGAAGCCGGAGACCTTCTCCCCGATACACCCACCGGTTCTTATGACGTTCGCGACGTTGTCGGTTTAATTGTCGATGACAATGATTTCTTGGAACTGCGAGGCGGCTGGGCAGAGAATCTCGTTACGGGCCTAGCAAGCATGGGCGGCAGACCTGTCGGAATCATCGCCAATCAACCGATGGCAATTGCCGGAACCCTAGACATACCAGCTTCCCAAAAAGGGGCGCGTTTCGTTTCCATGTGCGACGCATTCAATTTGCCCATAATCACCTTGGTGGATACCCCCGGGTTCTACCCCGGCAAGGACCTTGAATGGCGAGGAATGATCAGACACGGCGCCCAAATGGCGTTCGCCTACGCAAGAGCAACCGTTCCGAGAATCTCGTTAGTGCTGAGAAAATCATATGGCGGAGCCTTCATAGTTATGGACTCCAAAACGATGGGCAACGACGCGTACCTTGCCTGGCCCACAGCAGAGATCGCCGTGATGGGAGCAACCCAGGCTGCTCAGATTCTGCAACGAGGCGAATCCGAGGAGACAATAGCTACCTGGGTAGAAGAATACGAAGAGACCTACTTAAACCCATATGTCGGAGCAGAACGTGGATTCGTCGACGCAGTAATTGACCCAGCTGACACACGACAAGAACTAGTTGACCTCGTTGAGCTCTTCAGTTCAAAACGAGAACAATTGCCGCGACGACGGCACGACAATTCACCACTTTGATCCACTTGATGCCGCATCGGGCACAGAATCCAATTAGTTCTCAGTAAGCATCACAAAAAACTGGCTCACTGAAAGAGGCGAAACGCTTCAACTTGAGGTACGGTCCGGGCGGGGATTATCAAGCTGTGCAACGGCGCACCTGAGGGCTTGGCCCCATTGTCGACATACAAGACGTACAGAATGCAAAGGAATAATCGTGTCCGAAGAGTCCTTCACGATCACAGACAACCGCAGCGGAGAAACAGTCACAGTGCCAATTGTGGATGGCACGATCTCCTCGGCCGCTCTTCGCGAGCTTGACAAAGGAATGTGGTTTTATGACCCGGCCTACATGTCTACAGCCAACTGCAACAGCAAAATCACCTACATAGACGGCGGAAACGGCATCCTTCGCTATCGCGGGTACCCCATAGAACAACTCGCCGAACACTCAAACTTCCTGGAAGTTTGTTACCTACTGCTCAACGGCGAACTTCCTACCGAAGCCGAAGCCGAAGAATGGGTGCACCACATCACCTATCACACATACGTTCACGAAGATATTGCTCAATTTATGAAGGGCTTGCGTTACGACGCCCACCCAATGGGAACTTTGGTCTCTACCGTTGCAGCGCTATCAACCTTCTACCCAGAAGCAAAAGACATAAGCGACCCCCACAACCGGCTAATCCAGACCCACCGACTGATAGCCAAGATGCCAACAATGGCAGCTTTTGCCTACAAGAACCGGCTAGGCCTTCCATACGAATATCCGGTCAACCATTTGGGATATACCGGCAACTTTCTTCGAATGATGTGGAATGTTGCCGACCCGGGTTATGAACCCGACCCCATCCTCACTCGGGCTCTTGACATTCTTTTGATTCTTCACGCAGACCACGAACAGAACTGTTCGACAACGACTATGAGAACAGTCGGTTCAAGTAACGCAGACCCATACTCAGCTGTCGCCGCCGCGACTTGTGGCCTCTATGGTCCACTACACGGCGGCGCCAATGAAGCCGTCATTCACATGCTCCACGACATCGGCAGCTTCGACAACGTCACGGCCTACGTCGAAAAAGTTAAGTCGGGTGAAACTCTCCTTCAGGGATTCGGACACCGGGTCTACAAGAGCTATGACCCGAGAGCCACCATCATCAAAAAGACTGCTGACCAAGTTTTCGAAGTCACGGGACTGAACCCGCTCTTGGACATAGCTATGAAGTTAGAGGAAGTCGCTTTGAACGACCCTTACTTCATCGATCGAAACCTCTACCCCAATGTCGACTTTTATTCTGGGTTGATCTACGAGGCAATGGGCTTCCCTATGGACATGTTCACAGTGTTGTTCGCCATTGGCCGAACACCAGGCTGGCTTGCTCACTGGCAGGAAATGCTTGATGACCCAGAGCAGAAGATTTATCGCCCGAGACAGATGTACACGGGACCTGACGAGCGCGACTACGTGCCGATCTCAAACCGCTAATTCATCTGAAGAATTACCTCAGATATCAATCAGTATCTTCCCAATATTTGCGTTTGTGTCCATGTAAGCGTGAGCTTCCGATATCTCATCTAACGAGAACCTCGAATCGATAACGGGCTTGAGGCTCCCATCATCGAACCGTGGCAACAACTCCGACACGAAACGTTGATTAGCCTCAATCTTTTGTTCAATCGGCCTTGAACGCAACACAGTTCCTATCAAAGAAGCTCTCTTGGGCAACAGAGCGCCCAGCGCAAATGAAGCCATCGGCCCACCCATAACCCCAACTTGGACTATCCGCCCCTGAACCTTCACGCACTGAACGTTCTTGGCTAGATAGTCGCCACCAACAACATCAAGAACAACGTCGACTCCTACGCCTTCAGTCCAACCTTCTATGGCCTCCACAAAATCTTGCTGGGTGTAATCAACCACTAAATCCGCCCCTAAATCTCGGCAGGCTGCGACCTTGCTAGATGAACACGTCACTGCTATCTCAGCTCCTAGAGCCTTTGCTATTTGTATAGCTGCAGTTCCCACACCCGACGCCCCTGCATGAACCAATGCTCGACCACCCGAACTGAGAGTTCCTTGAGTGACGAGCGCGTCGTGAGCGGTCATAAAGACCTCGGGGATCGCCGCTGCGTCAGCAACGCTGATGCCGCGAGGAACAGACTGAAGCATTCGTTCATGGGTAACCACCATCTCAGCCATTGCTCCGCCCGAGACTATGCCCATGACCGCATCACCCACAGACCAGTTTGAGACCTCCGAACCAACCGTCACGATCTCCCCCGAGTACTCCAAACCCGGTATCTCATGCACAGGTTTGGGACCCGGTGCGGGGTATTGGCCGACTCGTTGAAGTAAGTCTGCTCGGTTCATCGCTGACGCCGTGACACCAACCACCACCTGGTCAGGTCCTGGGCTGGGGTCCGGTACCTCTTGGACTTCTAAAACGTCCTCATTGCCGTATTCGGTTATCACCACTGCTCGCATTCGGGCGAGGTTAGCGGTAATCAACCAACCAAAATCGCTGGAAGCCAAGGGTCTTGGCTACGCTCAGAACCCAATGGATTACACCTGGCCACAAGAATTCGATGACCTAGCGGCGGAAGCCCGTCAATGGGTCGCTGAAGCAACGTCCGATTTGTTCAACACCGATGACGGTTGGCTAGTTGGGTACAGCGACGAATTCACGCTAAGGCTGGCCGAAAAAGGTTGGATCGGCATGACCTGGCCGATCGACAAAGGGGGCGACGGACGTCCTGAAATTGAACGATTCGTTGTAACAGAACAGCTACTGCTAGGACGCGCTCCCATGGCCGGGTCGTTCTTCCCAGACAGACAAATCGGTCCAGTGCTACTCGCCTACGGCACTCCTGAACAACAGGAACGATTCTTGCCGGCGATGCGACAAGGTAAATCCAAATGGTGCATAGGTATGTCAGAGCCTGATGCTGGATCCAACGTGGCCGGAATTAGCACCACAGCAATCAAAGATGGCTCGAACTGGGTTGTAAATGGTCAAAAGATTTGGACGAGCGGCGCCCAATCTGCTGACTGGTGCTATTTGATATGCCGCACTGACCTGGAGGCTCCTCCACACAAAGGCATGAGTGAATTCATTGTCGACATGAAATCACCCGGTGTCGAAATAAAACCCATCAAAGACGCTTCCGGGGATTCTCATTTCAACGAAGTGTTCTTCAACGATGTACTGGTACCTGGAGAGAATCTTGTAGGTGAACTCAACAACAGCTTTGGTCAAACGATGCGCCAACTCGAACACGAACGCGGCGGCATTGACCGCCTTGCTTCAAATCAACGTTTGTACCTAGACACTAAAGAATTAGCAGACACTAAAAGTCCTCTAGTTCGACAAGAGATGGCTCACATAGAAACCGGATACAAGATCGGGCGCGACATGGTGCTTCGGAACGTATTGAGACAAAATCCATTTCCTCAATACTCGGCGGTTACAAAGACTTGGTGTACCGAGTTTGAACAGAAGGTAGCTAACTTCGTCGGTTACATAACTGGGGCAGAATCGATGTTGAGCAACAGAGTGTCGCGAAACCTCATATATGCACCCGCATACACAATCATGGGTGGCACCACTCAGATTCTTCGAAACATCATCGGGGAAAGAATCCTCGGATTACCCAGAGAGCCGCGGCCACAATCATGAACCGCGACACTGCCGTGCTCCCATTGACCGGGGCGATGAACTGCCGTGATCTAGGTGGCTACCCAACTCGTGAAGGTCGACACATTCGAACAAACGCCATCTTTCGATCCGATCGCCTTAGCGACCTAACCGAAGACGACCAAGAAGAGTTAGCTAGCTACGGCATACGCACGGTGGTGGATTTTCGCACTTCTGCAGAAGCACAGCGCGACGTGTCGCGTCTGTGGGGCACCGTTACGACCCACGCCCCACTCCCAATCGGGGACGAAATCGCTCAGCAGACAGAGTTCGTCGACAGAATACGTTCAGGCGAAATTACGTCTGTAAGTGTTGCCGAGGTGGCGGATAGCTACATCGAAATGCTTTCAGATTCCGGACATCAGTTCGTTAGCTTTCTCGAGCTAGCAGCTGACGTTGACTGCTGGCCGTTGCTGTTCCACTGCACCGCGGGTAAAGACCGGACAGGGATTGCCGCTGCATTGATCCTCGAATTGTGCGGCGTTGAACGAGACCTTGTTCTCGATGATTATGAACTCACAAACACTTTGAGATCTGAACGCCGAATCGAACACCTCAGGCCAAGCCTGGAGGAAGCGGGAGCTGATATCGACGCGATTCGACCAGCTCTCTCAGCTCCGCGACCAGCGATGGAGCAGACCTTGACTCACCTCGATAACGCTCATGGTGGCGTTGAACAATTCTTAGTTGAACATTTGGGAATCCATTCAGACACCATCGTTGCTCTCCGGCTCAACTTGTTGGTGTGATGGACTGCTACTAGCTGTTCGCTATTCCGGTTAACTCCGCGGCGATGTCCTTGACGAGAAACCGAATTTCAGATCGCTTCGAAGCGCCAACCATTTCCTTCAGCTACAAGCGTTCCCGCAGTCCTTCCAGCAAAGTGAGTGCCAATCACGAGCCGCCCATCACTCCAACGCTCGTAGGCCTCGTATCGAGTGGCTGTCGACATGTCTTGACGCCAGTCTGCTGACGATGCCAAATCGGGTTTAGCAAATTGGACGGGATGATGAGTCATATCTCCAGTAATTAGGGCTGATTCGTTTTCAGAGTTAATAGTCACGCTGACGTGACCGGGAGTGTGTCCTGCCGTGAGTTCCAGCCCAATTTCGCTAGTGATTCGGTAGTCAGTATCAATAATCGTTGCCATCTCTGCATCAAGTATTGGTTGCACTGAATCTTCGAATACAGGTCCATAGTGCTGAGGTTCACTAGACCAATGTTCAAGTTCGGTTTTCAAGAACAGATAATCGGCGTTGGGGAAAGTTGGCACCCAACTTTCATCCACCAGCTTGGTATTCCAGCCGACATGGTCGACATGGAGATGGGTACTGATGACGACATCGATGTCTTCAGGCCTGTAACCGCATCTTCCGAGCTCACCAATGAAGTCTGTTTGGAGGTTGTCAAACGGGGTTGCGCCTGGCCGCTGCTTACTATTTCCGCAACATGTATCAACGATGATGGTCAAGCCTTCAGATTCAACGACTAGGGCGTGAATGGAAAGTTTCATTCTCCCTTCTTCGGTGACGAAGTCGGGTCTCAGCCAGTCATAGTCATCTATGACTTCATCAGCGCCGGGGAGTAACGCAGAAAAAGGCCAATGCTTTTCCATCTCTAATACCTTGGTAATTTCGACATTCCCAATGTTCCATGTAGCCATAGCTTCCCCGCTCTTGACTTGAGACCGCCTACAGTCTGATGATTCCATGAGTCAGACTAGGGGTCTGCCAACAGGCCGTGCGGTCGTGAAGCGAGAGGAATGCTTGGTGAGCGACGAAGAAAACCGTTTCGAAGAGGCAGCTATTGAGGCTGAGTTTGATACGGGTTACCGAGAAGAAACTCGTGAAGAGGCTCGACGGGGTGTAGTCACGCGACTGTTGCGGATGACATCTGGAGTATTTGTAACGATTCTCGGAGTGATCTTGATGCCTCTGCCCGGACCCGGGCTGTTGGTAGTTGCCGTCGGACTAGGAATCCTAAGCAGAGACGTCGCCTGGGCTGATCGTCTACTTCAAATAGTGCGGCGTCGACTGCCAAGCGACAGCGACGGGCGTCTCCCCAGATCAAGCATCGTGACGATGATCGTTTTGGCATTAGCCGGAATTGCGTTTTCTGGTTGGGTGACGTTTCTCCGGTAATTACTCAAAGCTTCTGAACGAACTTTGTTTCGATTCAGTTAATCGAAACTGGAGTCGACACCTCTGAAAAGAAGTCATTTCCTTTGTCGTCGACGACGACAAAGGCCGGAAAATTTTCGACCTCGATCTTCCAAATGGCTTCCATTCCCAGCTCCGGATATTCAAGAACTTCGACCTTGCGTATCGAATCTTTGGCGAGTCGAGCCGCTGGCCCTCCAATTGAGCCAAGATAAAATCCGCCGTGAGTCTTACACGCGTCAGTAACTTGCTGGGATCTGTTCCCTTTCGCAAGCATCACCATGCTGCCGCCGGCAGCTTGGAAGGGTTCAACATAGCTATCCATACGTCCAGCAGTGGTGGGACCGAATGATCCTGAGGCGTACCCCTCAGGTGTCTTTGCGGGGCCGGCGTAGTAGACAGGAAATTCTCTCATGTATTCAGGCATTTCCTCACCGGCATCAAGTCGCTCTTGAATCTTGGCGTGTGCTATGTCTCGAGCTACAACCAAGGTTCCGGTCAAAGAAAGCCGTGTTTTGACAGGGTACTTCGAGAGCTCTTGGCGAATTTCGTTCATGGGGCGATTCAAATCCACAGCGACCACTTCATCAGATAACTGCGACTCTGCAGTATCCGGAAGGTATTTAGCTGGGTCTTCTTCCAGTTGTTCCAGGAAAATTCCATCTGAAGAAATTTTGGCAAATGCCTGTCGGTCAGCGGAACACGAAACTGCGATTGCCACCGGACAACTCGCCCCGTGCCTCGGTAATCTCACGACACGAACGTCGTGACAAAAGTATTTACCGCCGAATTGTGCGCCGATGCCAAACTGTCGCGTTAGCTCAAGGATTCGTTGCTCCCACTCAAGGTCACGGAATCCGTGCCCTGCGTCGCTCCCAGCGACTGGGAGCATCTCAAGATATTTAGCTGAGGCATACTTAGCTGTCTTGAGTGCATGCTCAGCGGAAGTTCCTCCTATAACGACAGCGAGGTGGTATGGAGGACACGCTGCGGTGCCTAAGGTTCGGAGCTTCTCGTCAAGGAATTTACTTAAGCTCGTTGGGTTGAGAAGGGCTTTGGTTTCTTGAAACAGAAAACTTTTGTTTGCTGAACCACCGCCCTTTGCCATAAACGCCAGCTTGTAGATGTCTCCTGGTCCTGAATAAATCTCGATCTGGGCTGGCAAATTATTGTCAGTGTTTTTCTCTTCAAACATTGTCAAGGGGGCGAGTTGGGAATAACGAAGATTAGAGGTCTGATATGTGTCATACACCCCTCGACTGATGGCTTCAGCATCGTCAGCACCGGTTACAACTCGTTCACCCTTCGTGCCCCAGATGATCGCGGTCCCAGTGTCTTGGCAGCTCGGCAAAACACCACCAGCTGAGATATTGGCGTTCTTGAGTAACTCGATTGCAACGAATCTGTCGTTGTCCGATGCTTCGTCGTCATCAAGAATTGCCGACAATTGGGAAAGATGTTCCACCCGGAACAAATGAGCTATGTCGCGCATCGCCTCCGCTGTTAACAGACGTAAGCCTTCAGGTTCAACCTTCAAAAAACTCATACCGCCAGCTTCGAAGGTTGAAACGTAGTCTTCTGTGATCTTTCGGTAAGCGATTTCGCTTTCGCCGCTGGGAAGCAGGTCGCTGTAAAGAAACTCCGGCACGCTATCAAAGCTACTGGCTTTCATTGGGCTCTAAGGAGACACTTCGAATGATGTTCGAATTCGATAACGACTTTATTCACTGCGCTAACGGCGGGCCGTAACGATTAGCTTCGATCTGTCCTCTCTGACACATGAAAAAGATGATGAGGAAAACAAACGGCGTCGGAACTATCCCAAACGGTAACCACCAACCACTTCGGCCTATGTCATGGAGACGTCGAACCGTTATCGACAAGTTGGGAACGAGAACCACGATCGCATACAAAAGGCTGAGACTCCCAAGCGGTGAACCTAAATTACCGAGAACCCAAAAGATCAACCCAAGCATCAAGTTTGCGGCGGCAAACCACCAATATTCGGAACGGCTGGCCCTGCCATGGAAGTGTGCGTACTTAAGTAAGCCACCGATGTAATTCTCAACTAGGCGCATAGACGGACCGTACAGCAACAAAGGTGGTGAGGCATTCCAACATCTTGACGTGCTGTACTAGAAGTCATCAGGCAAAAGAAAGAACTAGCGTCAGGGGGCATGGTGGATACAAAACTTCCGTTGGTTCAGGTTCCAATCGTCGACTACGGAGCCGATGAGAACGAGATGGTCGCCTATCGAGAAAGAGGCACGGCTCGCGCCTTCGAGTTAGATAATCGAGGGCCAATCCGCTTCGGCGTTGATGGACGTTTACATCCTGAGATTCTGGACTCGTATAGTCGAAATGGCTTTTACGTCTTTACTGGCGTCGTAGATGAGCAAGAACTTCAAGAAATCGAAGCTGACGTAGCAGCGATGCTCGAAAGATCGCCGGTCAGCAAAGATGCAGAGGTCGACAAACATGGCAATCCAGCTTTAGGCGTAGGTCTTACAGCTAGAAACATCAGTTGGGTTCGCCCTCTTTCTGACCCTCTAGGTGGGACCGATGCTTCCTACGGACGTCATCAAGCAAAGATGAACGAACCTGTACCACCTGTGGAGGCACCGGACCATGTTGTCCAATTGTTTTTAGGTTCACTTCAGTTTTCTGACGCGTGTCTACGCCTTTACGGGCACCCTGATCTACTTAGGGTCGCTGAAGCCGTCAACGGAGCCGATTTCACGCCCTTTAACGAAGCTGTATGGGTCAAGCAGCCGGGCCTAGGTGGTTCAGTCGCTTGGCATCAGGATGGTTGGACTCATTGGGATAGTCCCGAATTGGATGACCACACTCATGGATTCAATTTCATGGCCCAGTTGTATGGTTGCGATGCGACGAACGGTCTGTGGGTTGTTCCGGGCTCACACCGCATGGGCAAAGTCAATATAAAGAAAATGGTCGAGGAGGCCGGTTCAGATCGACTTCCTGAAGCTGTGCCTGTGGTCTGTGATCCGGGGGACGTGGCCATGACAAGTCGCCAGGCAATTCATGGCTCTTTCGCCAACACCAGTTCAAATGTCCGAGTGACCATTAACTTCGGATTTCACCGCCGATCCTCGGTTCTTGGCATACGAAGTGGAGGTGTGCATAATCCCGTCTCTGAGTACGACGAGGAATACATCTTTGAACGCTCAAAGGCCATTGCCTGGGGAATCGATGCTCGTTCCCAACATTTCCCTGACGAGGATCGTTATGTTTACGAACCGTTCAGAGGCCTTGAAGAGCAATTCATTTGGAGCGAAGAAACAAAATCTGATTTACGTGATTACAACTTGCGGGACATAGGGATCTGATGTGAGTGTGCTCAAATACCAGTTGGAGGGCCACGTCGGGTTACTGACCCTGAACCGTCCCGAGTCTCGGAACTCACTTAACCCAGAACTCATAGTGGAGCTTGCCGAAACCTGGGAACGTATCAAAGAAGACTCTGATATTCGGGTTGTCGTGCTTACAGGAGCGGGTGATTCGACTTTTTGTTCTGGTTTCGACCTGGGGACCACGATCCCGCTCATCACAGGAACCCGAGAGCCAGCAGATGACTTTGAGGAGGCAATAAAAGCCGATCGGGATCTGTTGCGCAGAGCAACTCTCGTTGGCCACGACATCGGCAAACCGATCATTGCTGCAGTCAACGGACACGCTATAGCCGGCGGCATGGAGTTATTGCTCGCTTGCGACCTTCGGGTGGTTGCTCAGGGAGTAAAGCTAGGTCTGTCTGAAGTCGCACTAGGGCTTATTCCGGGCATGGGTGGTACCGCCTTACTGCGTCGACACCTACCAGGTGCCTTGGCAATGGAAATGTTGCTTTGTGCAAAGCCAATCATTAGTGACGATCTAGCCGACTCAGGGTTATTCAACCGTTTAGTCCCCGTATCGGAGACTTTGCCTACAGCATTAGAGATTGCTCAAACTGTGGCGTCGAATGCTCCGTTAGCTGTCCAAGCAGCTCGACAAGTCGTTCGAAAGTCCGCGGATCTCGAGGAGTCACAGGCGCTACTTCTGGAAACTCAGATCGGAGAGGCGCTGACGCAAACCGAAGACGCCACCGAAGGGCCACTCGCCTTTATGGAGAAACGATCCCCTCAGTTTCACGGACGCTGATTTCGAGGAGTCAATCATTCGTTGTCCGCTAGCCATCTGGGTTAAATATCCCGTTTAGCCGATATCTGGCAATTCCAGGATGTGGGCTTCCTCCACACAGGTCTTTCGGTAACGAAACATCTCCTTCGCACCGTCTGCATTGGGTAACTCGAGAAACGCTTTATGGCTCGGGTACCACACAGCTAACAACTCGTGAAAA
>Ga0209228_1000123_pt1 | contig 36469 bp, 34 predicted proteins | sample METZYME_3_150m_FD_187547 | JGI IMG/M metagenome (GOLD analysis project Ga0209228, IMG submission 187547) | Marine microbial communities from oxygen minimum zone in mesopelagic equatorial Pacific - METZYME_3_150m (SPAdes) (version 2) | ecosystem: Environmental > Aquatic > Marine > Oceanic...
AACCCTAAGCGTTATCGAGAATAAGGAATCAAAGGCACGAACTTTGTATATGAATGGGTTCAGCACAGCAACCGTGTCTAACTCCATTGGAGGAAGCGCTTACATGCAAGCAATGGGTTTCATCCCAATGGTTTTGCATCCCAATCCAAAAAAAACAATGGTGATTTGCTTTGGAACCGGCAACACAACTGGAACAGTATCACTATTTCCTGAGGTGCAAGTAGACAGCGTAGAAATTGATAAAAATGTACTTTCACTCGCTCATCATTTTTTAAAATGGAACCACAATGCACAAAGAAAAAAGAACATTCACATACACATTCAGGACGGTCGCACTTTCACACGTTGGAGCAAGAAAAACTATGATGTCATAACACTTGAACCTATGTCACCTGTCCAAGCAGGCACAGTCAATCTCTACTCTCGAGAATTTTATGAATTAGCTGCAAAGCGTCTAAACAAGGATGGCCTCATGATGCAGTGGCTACCGCTTCATCTTGTTGGACCAGATGATGCAAAGTCCATTCTAAAAACATTTCAGGAAGTTTTTCCACATACCTATATCTGGAATAGTTTCTTAACACGAATAGTACTATTGGTTGGGTCAAAAGAAGAAATCGCTATTGATAAAATAAGGTTTGATGAATTAATGCGTTTACCTGACATTAAAAACTCAGCACAACAAATAGGCATAAATTCATTTCTAGATTTTACAGATTTTTTTCTAACAGATGCTAATAAATTAAGCTCTTTTGTTCAGGATGCTGAACTTATTACTGACGACAATCCTCTTCTAGAATTCTCTCCAGTAACCTTCCTGCCCCCATTGAAGAGGGAAGTCGACGAGACTTTCTTAAATTATCTAAAGCATCGAGTTGGATCTTACCCTGAAGTAAGAGGAATAATATCGTCTAGGAAAAGGCAATGGAAAAAGAGTTTTCGTATCCGCACAGCCCAAAGACTTTCAGTCTTTTCACGGCGTTACCATGGGCCTGGAGAAATTGACTTTACGAAAAAAAATTATTTAGGTGGCCTCAGCCAGATCAAATCTTATCTAGACAAACAGGAAGGAAAACCTATAAGGCTTCAAGGCACTCAATGGAAATAAATAACTAGCAATCCTGTAGCTGCATTTACTCTAAAACTAAGTGCTGAAGGTTTTTAAAGTTGAGAGATTCTTTAAGTGTTGCTTGAGTTTCCTCACCAATCCCATTTCCAAAAAGATCAACATATTTAAGAGATGTTAATGTCTGGCTTTCGGCAAGAGCTTTACCGCCATCATCACCAATCCTATTATGTGCAAGATCCAGTCTTTGCAAATTACTTAAAATAAAAGAGTCCGAAATCGCTTTAGCCCCCTCAGAGCCAACTAGGTTCTTCCATAAATTAAGTACCGTTAAATGAGAAAAAAGTGGGGATAATGAAAGTGATCTCACGCCTTCATCACCTATAGAGTTTCTTTCAAGATTGAGTGATTTAACTCCAGTCAGTATTGTCGACTCAGCAAGCATACGGATACCCTCGTCAGTAATTTCATTCCGCTCTAGCTTTAATTCGCGAACATTAACAAGCTTAGCGCACTGCGATAAGTACTCCACACCCTTATCACCTATATATTTTAGACGAAGATCAAGAACCGTTCCTTCTTGAAGGAGGTTTTCATCAATTAAGGTTTCAACAGGTTGGTCATTGAAGGGTCGATTCATTTTATCATCCTTTTTTCTTTCGAGTTTTAGCTGCATGTTTTTTTTCTATGATATTCATGCGCTCACGTAGCAATTTATTTTCTGTAATAACACTGTCCAGCTCCGAACGAATTTCTTTCATTTCTTTTGGCTTTTTCGCAGATTCTCTAAGATAAGAAATTGTATCTTCGGCACGTCTTTGCAATCTCCCATCTGTTTCATTGTCAACTATTTGCCTAAGAGCTGGAACGACAGAAAGATCGTCCAGTTGTTTCATAGCCATAATAGCTCCTAACTTACCACGAAATGTCGCCGCTGGAGTACCTCGCTTTTCGTGAGCAAACCTTGTCAAATGTTCAACAACCTCCACCTTGCGATAAGGGTATCTATGAGCAAGCTTTGCTAATGCACGCATGGCAGCCTGTCGGCTATTTCTATGGGCGCCATATTCAGCTCCTCTTATAAGATAATCCCAAGATTTCTCGTCTTCTAATTCAGCGAGAGCATTATAAATAGCAGTTTGGGCCATAGCATTATGTGATTTACGACTGATTGAACTCTCGAGAAAAGCAAATGAATCCCTATCTTTTACTTTTCCCAGCATTTGAAGAGCAATAGCTTCAACTCGATAAGAAGAGTCATTCTTAGCACATTGGCGAATAGATAAAATAGCTTTTTCATCATGACAAAAACTTCCTAAAGCGCGAATAATTCCTTTGCGAATTTTAGGGTCACTACTCTTCAGCCCTTTGATTAGAAAGTTTCTTGCTTCATCCCCCCCTATTTTACCTAGTGCTTTTGCAATCCGAATAGCAACTCCCCACTCTTTTTCTTTCTTTAATCTTTCTCCTAGAATATTCACATCCTCAGTTGATGAATTTTTAGTGAGTGCCGAAGCAGCTTCTAGACGGCCAATAGGGTCAGAGTCACGCTTTAATTGCTCATAGAGCATTGGACGAGGCACATCAGAAAAAACAACCTTACAGGGGCACGTATAATCGGGATCAATCCTAAAAAATAGTGGCTTGTTTTTAAGGCGAAAACAGAACTTTTCTTTATCTGATTTTATTTCTACAGAAAACCTCTCTTCACTATTTTTATAATAAAACTCTAAAATAAATGGAATTTTAAACAGTAGTTCTTCGTTTTTTTTATCAGATTTCTGAGTTTGTTTGATGCCAACAGTAGCTACCTTATCGTTTGCGTTCCAATCAAATGTCAGTTCCAATTTTGGATAACCTCCGCGATGTATCCATTGGTGTAACCATTCATCAAAGTTACACCCCGTTACTTCTTCAAGACATCGAATAAAGTCGGTTGTTTCAACAAGATTATAACTATGGCGGTCTAGAAATACTTTTAAACCTTTTCTAAAAAGTTTTTCTCCAATAATAGACTTAAGGTGATGCAAACGAACAGCTCCACCTGGATATAGATGAGCGTCGAATAAGTCAATGGGCTCCTTATATACGTTAGTAACAATGGGGCGCCTGTAGGCATAATCCTCACTAAAGTAAGTTTCTGCATTCTCTAGTAGTTGATACCTAAATTCATTTTCTCCTTTTGACTCTCGAGTATAGAGCGCATCAAAATAGGTAGCAAAAGATTCATGCAGCCAAGCATGAGACCAGTTTTTTGCCGTCACTATATTCCCAAACCAAGTATGGGCAGCTTCATGTGCAACTAGCCCGTTAGAATCGCCATCCAAAGCAGCACGATTATCAAATAATGCAAGATCCGTCTGGGTAGTTACGGTAAAGTTTTCCATTCCTCCAAAAACGAATTCAGGGACAGCTATTTGTGTGTAATGTTTATAAGGGTATTTAAATCCTGTGTAGTCAGAAAAAAAACGAATGATTTTACCTGTGTCTCTAAAAGCATTTTGTCCTTCCTTCTCAAGACCCTTTTGCACATACCATTTAATATCGACACCCTTTACAGTCTCTTTATGTTCTGCAAATTCTCCAGCAACAATTGACAACAAATAGGTCGAATACGGTAATTCCATCTTGTAGTGAAAAGAAGAACCCAGCCGAGAAGTACTTTTTTTGATTAGGCGTCCATTTGACAAGCCAAACATTTTTGGAGGGAGGTTGATAATAACTTCTGTGGTTTGCTTAAAGTTTGGCTTATCAAAGCAAGGAAAGTAGTAGCGTGAGTCCTCATCTTGCCCCTGGGTCCAAACTGTTTTGAATCGATCCGTATGGTGATTATCTGGTTTAGTGAAATAGATTCCAGCAACAGGGCGGGTCACCGAGTGATCTAACTTGATACTCATTCGATCACCTAGTTGAAATTTTTTCTTCAACGGGATAATAATTTTTTTTCCTGTGTTGTCAAAGTCTACTGAAGTTCTCCCAATTAAAACACGGGATATGTCTAAATTTATAGCATCAAAGGTTATTTTATCAATATCATGACCCTTAAAAAGCAAATCATACTTTGTTGTCCCCCAGACTTGTTCTTTGGTCCAATCAAAATTAACTTCCAGAGTTAGGTGTTCAGGCGAAACCTGAATATCCGGAGTATAATGAGGTATGGCGCCTTTATGAGCAAAGGCCTTGCGATCAAGAAGGCCCCAATGCTCTGATTCGCCCTCATAAAAATGGCATTTGCAGTAACGAGTATAACTCATGAATTCAACCAGTTTAATTATTTAATCAGGGATACAAAGTCCATTGTATAAGGCCATTCCAAGATGTCAACTTGAACCAGATCTAGAAAAAAAAATTTTTAAATTTGCGAAAAATAATATAGCCACATAATATTAATGAATGGTATTCAAAGTAGTAAATTATTCACTCTCAACATAAAAAAACCTGCGCCATGAGCAAAAATAAGGGTCTAGAAACAGACCCAGAAGTTCTTTCACGGATTGCATCTTTGAACATACATGCCACAAAATTAGTTGAAGGCTTGCTCTCGGGTCATCATCGAAGTAGACATACAGGTTCTAGTGTTGAATTTGCCGACTATAAAGACTACACACCCGGCGATGAGATAAAACATATCGACTGGAAAATGGTAGCTAAAACAGATAAGCACCAAATTAAACAATTCGAGCAATCCACTAACCTAAAAGCCACTATATTACTAGACACAAGTGGATCAATGGGATATCTATCTCCCAATCCAAAAACTATGAATAAAATGGATTACGCACGAACTTTAGTTGCTTCACTTTCATACCTTTTTTTAAAGCAATATGATGCTGTTGGTCTCTCTTTATTTAATGAAAGTTTAATAAACTACGTTCCTCCACGTTCCAAGCCATCTCACTTTAAGCATATTCTCCATGAGTTAGCAGCATTATCACCTAGCGGCGTTACAAAGATTGAGGATGTCATTCAAAGTATAGTGGAACGCTTGCACGGCCGGGGAATAGTGATTATAGTTTCCGATTTTCTTACTAAAGAATCTTCTATTGAAAAAAAACTCAAACTTCTTGTATCTCGAGGGCTAGAAGTAATCATTTTTCATATCTTGGACTCTGATGAAGTGTCTTTTCCATTTAACGGTGATATTATTTTTGAATCTCTAGAGGACGACCCCCCTATTGAACTTGACCCAGTCGATATTAGAGAAACATACCAACGTGCGATTCAGGATCAGATTACACACTATCGCTCTCATTGTGCCAAGTTAGGCATAGATTATATATTTCTTGAAACTTCAACACCTTTAGAACAAGGACTAACCTATTATCTGCTTCAACGAAAAAATCTAGGGAAACATTGAACGCTATGAATTTCAACTTTATATCTCCACTCTTCTTATTTGGGGTTATAGGAATAATGATTCCTGTTTTGATTCATCTGATGACGCGCCGTCAGAAAAAACACCAGCATTTCTCAGCAATACATTTATTATTGCAATCTAAAAATCGATCCATTAGACAATCAAGACCAAATAGAAAGTTTTTACTTTTAATTAGATGCCTTGGCATAGCACTTCTAAGCTTAGCTATGGCGAATCCAATACTTTCAATGGGTGGCAGTAATAACCTAGGAACTAATGGCCCCTCAGCGACAGTTTTTATCCTAGATGATTCCTATAGTATGGGAACTCAAACCAACCAAAAGTCGTATTACAATCAAGCAGTGAAAACTTTATTGGACATAAACAACTCTTTGCCAACAAAAAGTATTTATAGTGTGGTGCTAGGATCTAGCCCTAGTAGAGTGCTACTAAACTGGACTACAGTTTCTGAAAAGGCAAAGAATATTTTAAGGTCAAGTCAACCTACCTCCCGTACTACAGAGATTGGCGTTGCAATAAAAAAATCATTATTGCTTCTAGAAGAAGTACCACAAAAAAATAAAATTATATATATCTTAACTGATCGAGATAAAAACGGTTGGAATGAAGAAGAGTTTTCTTCAATAGTAGCAACCAAGTCACATAAGTTCTTTATAGTTGACTTTTCTGAAATGCGCGACGGGATTAATAAAGCTGCGGTAGAGCATGCCGAGGTACAGCAGGAATTTTTAAGCAACAACCGTGTCATTAAGGTGAAAGTAAAAACGGCCAACCTTTCACAATCAAAATCTATAAGTAAGCTTAAAGTTTCTCTCTGGGTCAATGATAAAGAACAAACTAAAGAAACTTTGGACATACCTGTCAATTCGTCAATAGATAAAGAGTTTTCCTTCCCTATGCAAACCCATAATTTAATAAATGGTGAAGTCCGCATCGAAGATGACGCTCTTCTTAAGGATAACTTTAGATTCTTCAGCTACCAACCAGACCGAACTATAAAAACATTGATAGTAGACGGAGATCCAAATATCGTAGAACACCAAAGCGAAACATTTTATCTTGAGCGAGCTTTAAATCCATTTACTTCGTCGCTCTCAGACATCCAATTAACGATCTCTACGCTATCAGAGTTACCAAAGCGAAATCTATTGGATTATTCTGTAGTCATAATTTGTAATGCACATAATCTGCCATTCGGATACGAACAAGAACTAGAGAAGTTCGTATTACGCGGTGGTGCCTTATTTATTACTCTTGGGAATCAAGTTAATGCTAAGTTTTATAATGAAAGGCTGGGGAATATTCTCCCTGTATTTCTAAAATCTTTACATCAGACTCAAAAGGAGCATGAGCCATTTCGATTTCTTATTAAACCAAGTAAACATCCGGTTTTAAAAATATTTAAAGAACAAACTCTTGAAGAAATGAAAAGCATCGAATTTCAATCGTTTTATTCAGTCGAACCTAGAGAGAAATCTAAATTTACCACCCCTATAGTTTTTACCAACGAATTCCCTGCTTTAATTGAGTCAAACATCGGCAGGGGAAAAGTCATTCTATTTTTATCCAGCATCGATCGCGATTGGAATAATTTTCCAATTCAACCAACTTTTGTACCATGGATTCAGCGTTGGATTAAGTACTCAGCAAACGGACTGGACAGTTTGATACAGAAGAATTTATTGGTAGGTGACCCCTTCAACTGGGAAAATCCTCCGAAGGGTAATAGAGCTTTTATTGTCACGCCAGAAGGAGAGTTTATGTTAGCACCATATGTGGAAGGTAAGATCTCATTCAAAGACACCTTTACTCCAGGTATATACCAACTTTATAAAAGTTCTCGAACTTCTAGCTCAGAACAAAACACCTCAGTACCTTCGCGTCTACCTTTTGGAGCACAATCAGTTGGAGCATTTACTGTTAATATTAATCCAATCGAATCATCTTCCATAAAGATTTCTAACAAGGAGATACGCAGTTTGTTGCCCAAAACAAATCTTACCTTTTCTAGTAGTAACCAAAAGTTCAACGTTACTGAAACAACCGAGAGAACACCTTTATTCACATATTTCATGATGTTATTGGGGGCAATGCTTCTTTTAGAGGGATGGTTAGTTAGGAATGAATGATATTCCCCATAAATAAGTCTCTTTTATATTATTAAATTTCACTAATCCACCCAAACCATTTGATATAATATTCTTATCCGAATTAATTGAAAAAACCATAAACCCCCTATTTATGATGAAGAATCTTTCGAAAATATTATATTGGTTATTTTTTTTCACGCTCCTATACGTAGTTACATCAACGAGCATTGTCTTTGCGGAATCAACCAACTCCATTAAATCGGCAGAAAATCGATTAACTTCTATATTTGAACAAAAAGCAAAAAAGGTCGACCTAACTGAGGCATTAATTTTAATTTCAAAAGATTGGGATTCGTCCTTAGACGAAAAATCATTAAAACAAGAAATAGAACAGCTGGTAACATTAGTTAGAAGTAAACTAACAAAGGAAAGTAATGCGCAGGATACAGTCGATATTTTAAAACAGGCCATCCATCAAGAGAAAGGGTATCGTTATACTGACCAAGTTGACGAACTTGGAATACCTGTAAATAAGGACGAACTATTTTTGCATGGAATGCTAGAATCGAAACTTGGTTATTGCATGAACCTTTCACTACTGTATCTTATCATTGGTGATGAGTTAAACCTTCCTATCTATGGCGTTGCCCTGCCAAATCATTTTTTTGTTCGTTACGATTCGGGAAAAGATCAAATAAATATTGAATCAACTGAAATGGGTGCATCCTACCCCGACTCTTTTTATGAAAACAGGTTTGGTATAAAATTTGATGCGAAAACGCCTTTTTTCACTAAGAGTTTAAATAAAAAAAAATCTTTAGGAGCTTACCTTTCAAATGTCGGTATGGTTTACTATAAAAATGCCCGTCCTCAAAAATCTATTTTTTATTTAAAACCATCTACAGAAATCAACCCCCTTTCGATTGAAGCACACAATAATCTAGCCAATATCTATAGCGAAATTAAACAAAATGAACTATCTATTTCTCAATATAAAAAAGCATTACAAGCTAACCCTAATAGCGCCCCAACTTTATTTAATCTTGCCCAAACCTATATTGAGCTTTCTAATACTGAAAGTGCAATTAAATCTCTTCTGCAAGTGATACAGATTCAACCTTCCTTCATTCAAGCGCGCAGACAGTTGGTCAAAATTTATCTCAAAAAAGAAAAGCTTATTAGTGCGCTTTTACACCTTAAACAATTAACAAATATAAACGCTAATGATATTAACGCCCATATTTCTATAGCAAAAATTTACAACCGTCTTGGCAATACAAAATTGGCAATAAAAACCATTAATCCTATTATTTTGCGAAACTCTAATAATATTCAAGCACGCGAGACCTTGGCCGAAGTATTTTATAAAGAAGAAAAATTTAACGATTCTATTGCAGAGTATCGATATATTTTGGAACAAAATTCAAAGTATCTTCCCGCCTATATACAGATAGGCTGGGTTTATTACCGACAAGGAAATTTTCAAATGGCGACGGCCTGGACTAAACGTGGTCTAAAGTTAGGATCCCGTGCACCACAGCTAAGCAAACTTGCCTCCATGAACCTTGGTTTGTATGCCTGGCTGAATGACGACTACGTGGCGGCAAAAAAATGGTATCGAAAAGCATTAGAGGGGGGATCTGAAAAAATCCTAACCGCAATTTTAAAAGACCTAAATAACACATCACTTCTTTTTCCTGAACAAACTGAGGCTGCTTTTTTTTCTGGCTGGGTATATGTTGAGGCTGACCAAAAAAAAATGGCCTTGCCTCACTTAAAGCAATTTTTATCTCTTGCTGTTGAAAGTGAGCTCTCTAAAGAAGCGAAAGCTATGCTTGGTCAAAAAATACTACCAACAGATAAAAATTTCACTGATTCCAAAGATACTTCATCCTCATCGGCAAAAACCCTAAAAAACATGGTTCTTATTCCTAGTGGTTTTTTTTTAATGGGATCTAATGAACACGGGGAAGATGAATCACCTGAACATAGGGTATATCTTGATTCCTACTATATCGACCGCTATGAAGTATCTGCCAATGATTTTTCCATATTTTTAAATGATGTAGATAATGTGCAAGGTTATTATCTAGATAATAAATTTGGAACTCTTTTTTTCAATGGAAAATTCCAACCTCGAAAAGGCTTCGCTAACCATCCAATCAATAATGTTAAATGGAAAGGCGCGCATGACTACTGTCGTTGGAAAGGTAAGCGTCTTCCTACCGAGGCCGAGTGGGAAAAAACGGCACGCGGAACAGATGGAAGGGTATATCCTTGGGGTAACAAATCCCCTAGTCATAGCCTTGCCAGATATCGTCAAGTATGGACCAAAGAAATTAAACACCATGTAATGGTACCAGTGGATATGTTTATCGAAGGATCAAGCCCCTACGGAGCTCACCAAATGGCCGGGAATGTTAAAGAATGGGTAGACGACTGGTTTGATCGAGAGTACTATAACGAACCTGAAAATCACATCAATCCAAAGGGTCAAATCGGAGGAAAGTACAAAGTATTAAGAGGTGGGTCATGGCGGGACCTCAAAGGATTCATTTATTCTTCTTTTCGCAATAATGCTTATCCAAATTCAAGGTTAGACGATTATGGTTTTCGCTGTGCAAAAAATATAGAAACAAAAAGCGAAACTAAACAGTTGACCGAACTGCCCAAGCGGACAACATCTCTAGAAAGATACGCAAGCTATTAAATGGGTATCAAATAATTAAAACCAGGAAATTAAAATATGATAGGTGCCATTGAAATACTGATCATAGCTGTCATTTTCGGAGTTATATATGGCCGAGATGCTATCGACCGCACCTGGCACAAAAATCCAAACGAAGGGGTAGTTGAAAGTTTTAGTGAAGATGTAAAAAAATATTACCATGAAGACCCAAAAAGACTTTTTAAGCTAATTGCACTCGCTCTGAGCGTCATCGCCTTTCTTGGAATGTTAATATATTGGGTGATAACCAATTACGATATAGCAAAAATGATTGGGTTGACTCAGTAATTAAATCCATTGTCACGCACATGAAAAATTGGTTCTCCTCCTTTTAGCATCTTACCTCCTACCACTTCTCCAAAATAAACAACATGGTCTCCAGAAACTACAGCATCTGAAAGTCTGCACTCAAGATAAGAAACTGCATCTGTTAATATCCGTATTCCTTCAATCCCTTTACGTGTTTTTAGCCCTTCAAAAATAGACCCTTCATGAGATTTGAAAAAGTGTTTCATTAGATTGTTAGATTCTTTACCTAGAATATTAACGATAAATGCCTCCGAAGACTCTATCAATAATCTAGCACTTCTCATCTGTCCGAGTGATATGGTTAGTTCTGGGGGTTCAAAAGAACACTGGTTAACCCAACTGGCAAGTACTGCATCCTCTTTATCTTCGAATTTAGCTGTCACTATGAAAAGACCACTAGAAACACGACCCAAAGCTTTGCCTACTTGTTTTTTATTTTTCACTTTCAAACTCCAAGTTTTAAAAAATAATAAATATCATGGATGACGAATTTCTGTCTGTCCATCCATAAAAGGTACTAATGCTTCAGGGATTCGTACTGAGCCGTCTGATTGATACCCATGTTCGACTATGGCCGCCCATACTCTTGGTGCTGCTAACCCTGAACCATTTAAAGAATAAAGAAATTCTGGCTTATCCTTATCGCTGCGGCGAAACCTACTGTTCCCTCTTCTTGTTTGGAAGTCTGAAAACATACCAATGGATGAAACTTCTAACCATGACTTAGTCCCTGGAGAATAAACCTCTAAGTCATGAACTCGTGTTGAAGAAAAAGTAATATCTCCACCACAAAGATCCAATACTCGATAAGGAAGCCCTAACATTTTTAAAGGACGCTCCGCATCACTTACTAGTAGCTCAAACTCATCTTTCATTGTTTCAGGAGTGCATAATCGAACTAACTCTACCTTATGAAACTCGTGTAACCTCTGCATTCCCCGGGTATCTTTACCAGCAGACCCGGCTTCGCGACGAAAACAAACTGTATAAGCCATGTATCGTTTTGGAAGTTCATTAATAGAAAGAATTTCACCTGCATGTAAATTAGTTAGAGGAACTTCTCCTGTCGGGATAGCCCATAAATCATCATCGCGAAATCGATAAGCATCTGCCTCAAACTTCGGAAGTGTCCCAGTTCCCATCATCATACCGGGCCTAACAAAATGAGGGGGTAGAATTTCTTCATTTTGTTTACCATTTATTGAAAGAGCAAATTGTATGAGCGCTCTATGAAGACGTGCCCCATCTCCTCTTAAAAGAGCAAACATTGCACCGCTCAGCTTTGCTGCACGTTCTGCATCGAAAATGCCCAATTCTTCGCCTATTTCCCAATGAGGTTTAAATTCCTTACCCTCGTAATCAGACTTATCATAACCTTCAACCTTAAGCACGACATTACAATCTTCAGAAAAACCCTCGGGGCAATCATCGTCTGGAAGATTTGGAACTCTTAAAAGTAACTGTATTCGATTATCGTCGATCTTCTTAAGCTCTTGTTCCTTAATATCGAGAGTTTCTTTTAGTTTAGGAACTGATAATTTTAAGTCTTCGGCATCATCTTTTTTTCCTTGTTGAAAAAGCATACCAACTTGCTTAGATTTTTCATTAATTTCGGCGCGAAGCCCATCCACTTCGCCAACAAAATTTTTTCGGTCAAGAACCGCTTTACGAATTTCTTCAATCTGATCAACCGAAACCTTTTTACGCATTAAACGTCTTTTAGTTTCTTCGTAGTCATTAATAAATAAGTTTTGGTCTAACATAAACGTTTTCTATCTAAAGTATTAAAAATTTCGAAAAACAAAGCGTAAACTATTTAAAAAAACCCTGTCGGGCCGAGGCAGTGTACACCATTTAAAGGTCAGGTTAAACCTTCTGACCAGCGACCTGCTATAGATTGAGAGCATTTTGGACAGTGGCCATTTTGAAGGTAATTATTTTTAACGCGAAATCCTATTCGAATAATTAAAGGCTCGTCACACCCTGGACAATAGGTATTCTCAGTATTTTCTAGTTGCCCGGGAATATTTCCTGAATAAACAAACTTTAATCCAGCTTGTTTTCCTATCCCACGCGCCCTCAATAAAGTCGCGACAGTTGTTCTCTCTCTATCTTTCATTTTATAATCCGGATGAAATGCAGTTACATGCCAAGGAATATCTATTGAAACAGATGCAATGAATTCTGCAATTCCTGTGAGTTCTTCATCAGAGTCGTTGTAATCAGGAATTACAAGAGTGACAATTTCAGTCCACATCCCACTCGAAAAAACACGGTTGACAGTATCCAAAACAGCGTTCAAGTTTCCTCCCAGTTTTCTATAGTTTTTATCGGAAAAGGTCTTTAGATCAATTTTATAAAAATCTATCCATGGAGATATATATTCAATTACCTCAGGTGTGCCATGTCCGTTAGAAACATAAGCTGTTCGAACCCCCCTCTTTCGAGCTTCTTTAAAGACTTCTACTGCCCATTCGCTGGTGATTAAAGGCTCGTTGTATGTTGAAACAATTGTTCTGGAGCCATTCTTCTTTGCAAGATTACAGATTTCCTCTGCTGTCATATAGTCTGATTTTTTAGTTGATTGATCGTCTCTCAAAGTTTGGGAGGTAAACCAGTTCTGGCAATAAGCACAACGAAAATCACAACCTAACATGCCAAAACTTAAAGCGCGACTTCCCGGAAAGACATGAAAAAATGGTTTTTTTTCTATAGGGTCGTTTTGGAGGCCTGCAACATAATTAAATGGAACCCTAAGTGTTCCCTTATCGTTATATCGAACTTTACAGATTCCCCTTTGGCCTGATTTCAGTTTACATAAGTGGCCGCAGGCAGTACAAATAAGGGAATCGTTTTCTAGTTGCCTTACTAGTTTGCCAGGCTTAGTATTTCGATCTAGTGGGTATCTAATTTGAGTGGAGTTTGCCGGGGTGACCATCTTTTCATTCTGTGCTTACACCTTCTGTTTTTTTATCAAGCGCTCCAATCATCGTATGCCATGCAAGGCTGGCACATTTGGTACGTGACGGATACTCTCTTATCCCCATAAATAAAGTAAGCTTACCTAAGTGGTGCTCCTGCTTTTCTGGATCAAATTCCCCCAGCACCATCTTATGAAATTGATCAAAAACCAATCGGCTTTCATCAATTTTTTTTCCTTTGAGGAATTGAGTCATAAGAGAAGTACTTGCTTTCGATATGGCACATCCTGAACCGGTGAAACTGATATCCTTGATCACACCATCAACTTCATCTAGTGCAAGATACACGGTTATATCATCTCCACATAAAGGATTGATCCCGTGACAAGTATTTGTAGGGTCTTTCATTTCGTGGAAGTTGCGCGGTTTTCTATTATGATCCAGAATGACCTGTTGGTACAATTCGTTGTCGTAAGACATATATTCAAAAACCTTTTATTTCAGTTTAAAATTTTCCTGATATTTTTAATTCCCACCCCTAGCATCTAGAAAACAGCCCGGCTCCACTAAGTACAATATAACACATAGTTGCTCTATGCCGAGCGCAACTAAACAGAGTTGAAGAATTTTAATTATGAAAAAAATTTAATAATCTTGCGAAGGCTTTCGGCTAATGCATCAAGTTCAGAAAATTTATTATAAAAAGCCATTGAGGCCCTTGCTGTAGCAGGAACACCAAAACGTATCATTGTAGGCTGCGCACAGTGGTGACCTCCCCTAAGAGCAATTCCATCTTGGTCAAGCATGGTGATGATATCGTGAGGGTGTGCTGCCTCTAGGTAAATCGATAAAATAGCTGCCTTTTCTTCTGCGTTACCTATAATACGAAGACCATCAATATCATTGAGCAAGCTAGTCCCATAGTCGAGCAAACTTTTCTCGTACTCAAAAATTTTACCCATCCCAACGGAATTAAGGTAATCAATTGCTGCGCCAAGCCCTATGACTTGGCTTATAGGTGGGGTACCGGCTTCAAACCGAGCAGGGGGTTTTGCATAGGTTGTTTTTTCTAGAGTGACCTGCATAATCATATCTCCGCCAGTCACATAGGGACTCATCGTCTCCATTACTTCCATTTTCCCAAACATACCGCCAATGCCACTAGGTGCATACATTTTATGCCCTGAGAAAGTATAGAAGTCACAGTCAATATCCTGAACATTTACTTTCATATGAGGAGTGCTCTGCGCTCCATCTATTAGAACTTTTGCACCAACAGCATGGGCTTTACGGGTAATTTCATTTACCGGATTTATTGTTCCTAATGCATTAGACACATGGTTCACCGCAACAATACGTGTCTTATTAGTTAATAGTTTGTCATATTCTTCCATGACGAGCTCACCGTTATCAGCCACCGGAATAACCTTAAGCGTTGCTCCTTTCTCATCACAAAGTACCTGCCATGGAACGGTATTGGCATGATGCTCTATATTGGAGATGATAACCTCGTCTCCAGAGTTTATGAATTTTCGGCCAAAACTATGCGCAACCAGATTAATTGATTGAGTTGTACCGCTTGTAAAAACTATTTCCTGTCGTGTTGGCGCACCCAAAAAATCAGCAACTTTCTGACGTGCATCCTCGTAAAGTTGAGTAGAGTGCTCGCATAATCGATAAGAACCACGCCTCACTGTCCCATATTCATCTGAATCAAATTTCCTCACTCGCTCGATTACCTGCAAAGGCTTGTGAGTCGTCGCCCCATTATCAAGATAAATTAGAGGTTTACCTCCTATCTCTTTTGATAACAAAGGAAAATCCGCACGAACTTTATCAACATCAAGGATGGGATTATCTATAGATATAGTTTTTGAGTTACCCATTATTAGCTTCCAGTTTTTTGAGTAAGGTTTGGTCGAGCTCTTTTACAACTGGCTCAAAAGGAATTTTCTGAACAATACTCCTTGCAAAACTCTGAGTAAGAATTTCCTTTGCAAAGGACTCGGAAAGTCCTCTGGTTTTTAAATAAAAAAGTTGGTCATCATCCAATTGACCTACTGTTGCACCGTGAGCACATTTCACATCATCTGCAAAAATCATCAAGTTTGGTTTACAATCTGCGTGGCCTTCATCGGAAAGCATTAAATTATTGATAAGCTGATCAGAATTGGTCAACTGTGCTCCCTTATTAACCACAACTGTCCCATCAAAGCTGGCCCGTGCTCTATCATTTATAATATTTTTAAAATATTGATGGCTGACACAATTTTCTACCTCATGGTGAACACGGATAAACTGATGAGATTGTTCATCATTTTCCAACACGCTTACCCCATTAAGCTCCATTTCTGCTCCAGGCTCATTCAACCATATTTCATTATGGTTGCGAACCAAACGTGTTCCATTTGAGGCTTGATATCCTAAGTATTTGCTATCGCGCTTTAAGAAAACTCGGTTTTTTGAAAAATGCCAAGCCTCAGTAGAGTCTGCTTCTATCTGAATATGAGTTAAGGTGGCGTTATCCTCAACAATAGTATCCTGAACCGAATTGACAAAATAATTATTTCCATCACCCACATACTTAACAATTAATTTTAATTCGGATAAAGGCTCGAGATGAATATAGGCTCTTGGAACTGACATAACGGGGCCACTTTCCCCTCCACTTGAAACATTAAGGATCTGTAGTGGAGCTTCAACTTGTTTATCTCTACTGACTCTAATCATAATTCCCTGCTTCATAAAAGCACTGTTAATAGACGCAAAAACGTCATTTTCCTGCTCAATACTTTTCTGTAAAATATTTTTATACGATTCATCTTTTATCGCTTCTACCAAAGATCCAATCTTCACACTGGTGCCAAGTGCAGTGGCATCAGACAAGTCAGGACAGAATGCACCATCCACAAAAGTTAAGTGGCTACGCTCGCATCCCGCATAAATATGTCGCTGAACAAAACTCTTTTGAATCGAACTTTTGGTTTTTAAAGAAAATGTTGTATCCGCCAGGCCCTTGGTATTAACAAAGGTATACATCTCATGTTTACGGTGAGGAAATTTCAAACTTTCAAATACATCAAGAGCCTTTTTATTAAATGGCAAAAGATCAGCACTAGGTTGATATGCATCAAGAAATTGTTTATGAAGAGTCAAAACTGCTGACTCGGCACCATTTTTAGACTCTTCAATTGTGCTAGACATAAAATTCCCTCAATTCTCTGTGGTCAACCAGTCGTAGCCCTGCGCTTCTAATTCATGGGCTAGCTCTTTACCGCCTGACTTAATAATTTTTCCATTACTGAGAACATGGACAAAGTTAGGTTTGATATGGTCAAGTAATCTCTGATAATGGGTAATTAAAATGAGTGCATTTTCATCGCTGTTTAACTTATTAACCCCATCTGCAACAATTCGTAGAGCATCAATATCCAAACCAGAGTCAGTTTCATCAAGAATAGATAGTACGGGCTTTAGGATAGCCATTTGAAGAATTTCATTTTTCTTTTTTTCACCACCAGAAAACCCATCATTGCAGCTACGCTCTTTGTATTTATTCTCCATACCAAGCATATCCATCTTTTTCTGAAGAATATCGTCAAAGTCAAGCGGGTCGACTTCATCCTTTCCTTCGTTGAGCAACCGAGCGTTATAGGCCATTCGAAGAAATTCTGCGTTATTAACCCCTGGAATTTCGACTGGGTATTGGAAACCCATGAATATTCCAGAGAGAGAACGCTCCTCAGTGCTTAAGTCAAGTAAGTTTTTACCTTGAAATAACACCTCACCGGAGGTCACTTCATATGCAGGATGGCCCGATAAAATTTTGGCCAGAGTGCTTTTACCCGAGCCGTTTGGGCCCATTACGGCATGGACCTCTCCCTTTTTAATCGTAAGAGAAATCCCTTTTAGGATCTCAGTTCCCTCAACTGCAGAATGTAAATTTTTTATTTCTAACATTAAACTGTTCCCTATTTATTTAAAGTTATGCTTGTGAGGATCAAGAACACCTTCCAGACGAAACCTAACTGACCTCTCAAGCTTCGCAAAGCTTGGGATAATAAAAAATCTCAACCGACGCTATTTTCGAGTTTTAAGGTAAGGAGCTTTTGCGCTTCCACCGCAAATTCCATAGGGAGTTGTTGAAAAACATCCTTACAGAATCCATTTATGAGAGTAGCAATCGCGTTTTCTCGCGAAATACCTCGTTGTTCAAAGTAGAACAACTGCTCTTCACTAATCTTGGAGGTAGACGCTTCATGCTCAATCTGAGGAGAACTGTTTCCCGTCTCAATATACGGAAACGTGTGGGCACTCGATTGATCCCCAACTAACATACTGTCACATTGCGTATAATTTCGTGCATTAGTAGCGTTCTTGCCTACTCTAACCAAACCACGGTAGCTATTACTTGAATGATCAGCGGAAATTCCTTTTGAAATAATACTTGATCGGGTATTCTCTCCGATATGCATCATTTTAGTTCCAGTGTCTGCCTGCATATATCCATTAGTAAGAGCTACTGAATAAAACTCTCCTACCGAACCGTCTCCTTGCAAGATACAACTTGGGTATTTCCATGTAATTGCGGATCCCGTTTCAACCTGTGTCCAAGAAATTTTTGACTTTTCACCCTGGCATTTGCCACGTTTTGTTACAAAGTTATAAATTCCTCCCTTACCTGTTTCCGGATCTCCAGCGTACCAGTTTTGCACAGTACTATATTTAATTTCAGCACTATCCAGAGTTACAAGTTCAACTACAGCAGCATGTAATTGATTAGTGTCAAACTGGGGAGCCGTACACCCCTCAAGATAAGAAACATAACTATTCTCAGCACAAATAATCAACGTACGTTCAAACTGACCTGTTTCTTCAGTATTGATTCTAAAATAAGTAGATAACTCCATAGGAGAAATAGTATCGGGTGGTATATATACAAAAGACCCATCCGTAAACACCGCACTATTGAGTGCCGCATAGTAATTATCGCCTACCGGGACTACTGTCCCCAGGTATTCTTCAATCAATTCAGGGTAATCTTTCACAGCCTCGGAAAAAGAACAGAAAATAATACCGACCTCCATCAATTTCTTTTTATGCGTAGTTGCAACGCTAACGCTATCGAAAACTGCATCTACAGCAACGTTGGCCAATTTTTTCTGCTCCTCCAAAGGTATTCCTAGTTTTTCAAAGGTATTAAGAACTTCAGGATCCACTTCATCCAAACTGGCCAGCTTTTTTTTTGGCTTTGGAGCGGAATAGTAAGAAATATCCTGAAAGTCAATCTTTGGATATTGAACATTTGGCCACGCAGGCTCTTTCATAGTCAACCATTTCTCATATGCTTTGAGTCTAAAATTAAGCATAAACTCGGGCTCACACTTTTTTTTAGAAATTGCTCGAACAACTCCTTCGTCAAGTCCTTTAGCAAACGTATCGGATTCGACATTAGTAGTAAATCCGTACTTGTAATCATTATCAATAGCGTTTGTTACTGATTTTTCTTTGGTTTCCATATATGATTTCTCCCTTTTAAGAGGGGAGTTGTATTGTTATAAATAATTACTGGTAAAACTTATCAAAACAGAATTTAACCCAAGTTCTCATAAAATTCACATATTGGGAACAACGATCAATTCATTATAAATTTCTTTCCGTAAGGCTTGCTCCATGAATGATAATGTGGCCCCTAAAGATGACCCACAGCTGCCACATGCACCCTGATATTGGATCATCACTTTTTCACCATCAATCACATCCAAGACCTGAACATTCCCACCATCTGACATTAAAGCGGGACGTACTTTATCATCGAGAACCATATTGATCTGAGTGATTTGATCTTCCTTGCTCAGACCCATCCAAGCCTGTTCGGCCATGGATAGTTCAGAAGAAGAAAGTGCTTTAACATCATTTTTATCAATGGATGCGCTTACTTCTGCTACAGCTTTAGCAGTGGGATATACCTCGTGCACAACTTTAAGCAGTTCTTCAACATTGGCAAACGCTTTCTGCTTCGATTCAGGAACCGCAGAAATTTCCGGCTCATCCCTTAGATATACTTCGATATCCCCTCCTTTTAACGAACAAGCTTCATCAAGCGTTAACCCTTTAATCATCGTACAAAGGGTCTCTCCAATAACAACTGAAACTTTTCCACCATAAGCAAAAAACTTTGCACTATAGATACGATCTTCCACCCTATCTACCAATAAGTAGATCTTGGTATCCTTGAACTTGGCTTCAACCAACGTCATACCTTTACCAGAAGCATCATCTTTATCGTACGCGCCTCTGTATTTTGGATGGGCAGCCGCCTCATCAAATTTTTTAGAAAATTTTTCCGCTGCAACAGTCATTTAAAATAACCTGTTTTTCAAATTGTTGTTTAAAGTAAATTCGATCTAAAGACTCTAAATTCAGTGATAAACGCCCTAAAAATATTAGAAGGAAAGCATTAGTTCATTATAGGTTATTGACTAAAAAAACTCAAACAACCCTTCCATGAATAAACGGGCATCTAATTAGATGTATTAAAATTAATAAAGTTCTTTATATTTCACAAAACCTAGCTAAATCTCTTCACAGAATTAGAAATAGCAAGGCTCTATATGTATACTAAGATACAATAACTTAAACTAATCGGATGCATTATCCAATGGGAAAGGATATAATTTGTGCTACTTCAGTGCAGCAAAAGATTTTTTTCAACAGTTTGCGAATTTTAACTGACAGATGATGAAATGCTTTGATATAACTAGATTATCTTGGAGAAAAAGATGACCCCTTTAACAGAAAACAAAGAGCAAAAACTGGTTGATGGGATGGGTCGGACCATAGTCAACTTGCGGATTTCTGTTACAGATCGTTGTAACTTTCGATGTACTTACTGCATGCCTGCAGACAACGTCGAATTTATGCCTCGAGACAAATTGCTCACATTTGAGGAAATCACACGTGTAGCTAGGGTCGGAGCTGGGATGGGGATCAAACGGCTACGGCTCACAGGAGGCGAACCCCTCATGCGTAAAGACCTCCCAACTCTCATTAGCATGCTAACTAAGCTAGATGGGATAGAGGATGTTGCTATGACCACTAACGCATTTTTTCTCAAAGAACACGCTAAAGCTTTAAAGGAAGCTGGGCTTAAGCGACTAAATATAAGCCTTGACGCCCTTGATCCAGAAAAGTTCCGCGATGTAAATCGAAGAGATTGCCTTAAAGAAGTCTTGGAAGGGATAAAGTTTTCAGCAGAAGTTGGTTTTAAATCAATAAAAGTAAACGCTGTTGCAATGAAAAACTTCTCGGAAACTGAAATTCTTCAACTTATTGAAATGGGACGATCTGACGGCTTTGAGATTCGTTTTATTGAATTTATGCCTCTAGATTCAGACCGCAATTGGGAACGAGACAAGGTACTTTTTGGACACGAAATTCTTGATCTTATCCGTGAGAAATACGAACTAGTGCCCGTCGAAAACTCGTTAGAAATTGGTCCCGCTAGTGAGTACGATTTTGCAGATGGCAAAGGACGCATTGGTATAATTACTGCTGTAAGCAACCCGTTTTGTGACCACTGTAATCGAATTCGAATGACAGCTAATGGCAAACTTCGTACATGCTTGTTTTCTACAGATGAAACAGACCTCAAAGAATTAATCCGCGGTAAAGCGTCTGATGAAGATATTGTGAAAGCAATAAAAGACGCTGTACTTATTAAAGAACCCGGCCACAAAATTAATTTGGATGATTTTGAACAACCCCAACGAGCCATGCACGCTATTGGAGGTTAGTTTTATTAGAATAACGGCTAATACTTCCTTTCATCTGACAAAGAGTTAAATCTCTTTAACCCTTAAAATTAATACTCCGGTACTCTTTAGTCCGATCCAAAACTCTGCTCTTAATAAATTTCTATAATTTCAGTCCATGTTAAGACTTTAGTCTAATGCCAGGTTCTTTCCTTGCCTTTTTTCTTATGCTATCCTTGAACTAAATATTTTTTTTAGAAGAAGTTTTTTATGTCGCTTAAAGATAAACGTCTTAATTTAGAATCCAGAATCTTTAAATTGGAAAGTGCCGTTGTAGCATTTTCTGGAGGGATTGATAGCACGCTAGTATTAGCAGTTGCTAATAAAGTTATTGGTAAACGAATTTTGGCCGTTACTGCAAAGTCAGATAGCGTTCCAGAGCGAGAGTTACAGGCTGCCCAAGAGTTGACTCAGACTCTAAATATCAAGCATAAGGTAGTTAAAACTCAAGAGATGTCCTCACCAAACTATCTAAAGAACCCAGCAAATCGTTGCTACTACTGTAAGTCAGAGCTTTATACTAAGCTTGCTACAGTTGCGAGCCAATATAAAATAACCAACATAATTAATGGAATAAACCTAGATGACTTAGGAGATCACCGCCCCGGGATAACAGCCGCAAAAGAAGCAGGCATTATTAGTCCTCTCGTGGAAAGCCAATTTAACAAACAGGATGTTCGTAGTTTGGCTCGCGAAATGGGTCTATCTAACTGGGAAAAGCCTGCACTGGCTTGTCTATCATCGCGTATACCTTACGGGCAACCTGTTACCTCTAAAAAGCTGTCGATGATTGACGAGGCCGAAGAAATTTTTCTAGCGGAAGGATTTCGCGAAGTCCGAGTTCGCCATTACGGCGATATGGCAAGCATCGAATTATTAAAAACAGAAATTCCTAGTCTGATGAAAAACGGTCTCTATGAAAAAACTATAGATCGTTTAAAAAAGATTGGCTTTCAAAAAATAACAATAGATCCAGAAGGCTATCGGTCCGGAAGCTTAAACGAAGCCTTGAATTTAAACAACGAGAAATCTACATAAAAAGGTCCCAATGTGGGAAGTAGAGCTCAAACCAGAAATTAAAAAAGACCTTAGAGACCCTGAAAAATATGTCAAAGGAATGAACATGACATATAACGGCATAACCATAACTATGGTGGGAGTCCTAATGATGATGATTCTTTACTTCACTCGTCCTGAGCATGTACTTCATCCTTTTTGGATTCAAATACTTGGTATGTTATTAGCTGCTTGGGGAGAATTTCTAAAATTTCGTGCAAAGTAAAAAATTGAGTTTTCTATTTTTTTAAATTTATTTATTTTTTTCCAAGTTCTCTGGAACGTTGTGTTGCTCTTTCGACAGCGTTCATTAAAGCAGTTCGGACACCGCCCTCTTCAAGCATATGCAGCCCAGAAATCGTGGTGCCACCGGGAGATGTTACCATGTCCTTAAGTTCGCCTGGGTGTTTTCCGCCATCCCTTGCTAATTTGGCAGAGCCAAGAATAGTTTGAATAGTTAAAATATTTGAGACCTCTCGCGACAATCCAACTTTCACACCAGCATCAGATAATGCCTCGATGATCATAAAAATATATGCGGGACCACTGCCGCTAAGCCCGGTAACGGCATCCATATGAGTTTCTTCAATAGCAACCGTCTGCCCAATGGCCTTGAAAATATGGTGGGCAATTTTTATATCTAGTTTGGATGAATGTCCACCTCCGCAAATAGCTGTAGCTCCTTCCTGGACCAGTGCTGGTGTGTTTGGCATTGTACGTATCACAGAAATTTTATTTTTACCTTCTCTATCCAAAATGTCTTCTATAAAGTTTATTGAAATACCAGCCGCCACTGATATTATAATTTTATGCTTATCTACAACATCTGAGAAAGATTCTAATACCTTACCAACTACTTGAGGTTTAACAGCTAAAATCAATATGTCGCTCTTTTGAACTAGCTTACGACTATCATCGGTGATCTTGACCTTATATTCCTTATTCAAATATTCCAAACGGTCAGAAAGCAAATCAGACACTAAAATATCTTTAGGGCCAACAGATGATGAGGCTAAAAGTCCCTTAAGCAAAGCTTCGGTCATATTTCCACCACCGATAAAACCTAATTTTTTATTAGTCAACACAATTATAATCTCCTGAGGTTTTTAAATCTTAAAAGCACCTCCAAAACACCCTCTATCCTCAAAGCTTGTTCATTATGGGACAAATAAGCTTATCATTCAACCCACTGTTCGTTTCCCTTAGGTTGATCTTGGACCAAATAACCCTGTACCTACTCGCACCATAGTTGCACCCTCCTCTATGGCTACTTCATAATCATTCGACATACCCATTGACAATTCATTTAAATTAATACGAGGAATGTTTAGATTAGAGCAAGTGTCGCGCAACTCTCTTAAACGAACATAATATGATCTAGAGTTTTCTGGGTTAGAATTAAATGGTGGAATAGTCATCAACCCACAAACTTTGACCCCTTCAAGTTTGGCGATCTTCTTGATCTCTTCGGGCAAGTTTAGAGGATTAATACCAAGCTTTGATTTTTCACCAGATATATTGATCTGCAACAAAATAGGCATGCAAGATCCAATTTTCTGAGCTTTTTTATGAATTGCCTCCGCTAGGGAAAAACTGTCTACCGAATGAATTAAATCGAATAAGTCAAAAATAAATTTGACCTTATTTTTTTGTAGCCGCCCAATAAAATGCCATTCCAGCCCATTCCGACCAAGAACCTCTATTTTCCCGCTTGCTTCTTGAACCTTATTTTCGCCTAAAAGGGTCATACCTGCCTGAATCGCTTCGGTAACAATCACATTACTTTGTTCTTTAGTTACAGCTAAGAGTTTTATTTCTGACGGGTCACGTCCAACTCGCTTTGCCGCTTTTACAATACTTTGCTTTAGATATTTCAAGTTTTTAGAAATCAATAAAAATTCCTAGCAATAAAGGGTATGTAAAAAAGTTCTTATCTTTAAGTCTAAAAATAAAAAGTCTACTAACGCCTTCAGTTGATTTGCAACTAAACCTGAAAGTCTTAATGAAGCTTATAGTTATTTTGCAACTATCATAGTTGCAAAGTAAATATTAAAGGCGCCTCAATAGAGTCACACTAAGTTCACAAAAAAAACCCCAGCCATAAGGCCGGGGTTTGATGTGTCTGACTTTAAACTGAGTTATCTTAGTTACATCATGCCTGGCATACCACCCATACCACCCATGCCACCCATGCCACCCATACCACCCATACCACCACCAGCTGGAGGACCATGGTCATGCTTATCTTCCTCTGGAATGTCGGTTATCATGGCGTCTGTGGTCAAGAGTAGACCAGAAATACTAGCAGCATTTTGCAATGCGGTTCGACATACCTTAGCAGGGTCAATGATGCCCGCTTTGATCATATCAACATAAGTACCATTTTTTGCATCATAGCCATGATCTCCTTTAAGGGTCTTTACATGTTCTACGATAACGGTACCTTCTTCACCCGCATTCTTAGCAATTTGCCGCATCGGCTCTTCAATAGACCTTCTTATAATCTTTACACCGAGAAGGAAGTCATGTTCGCCCTTCATCTTATCTAAAACATGAGCTGCTCTCAGAATAGCTACACCACCCCCAGGGATAATTCCCTCTTCAACTGCTGCACGGGTCGCATGGAGAGCATCTTCCACACGGGCCTTTTTCTCCTTCATTTCAGTCTCAGTAGCGGCACCAACTTTAATAATAGCAACACCACCAACAAGCTTAGCAAGTCTTTCCTGCAGCTTTTCACGGTCATAATCGGAGGTTGTTTCCTCGATCTGATTGCGAATCTGCTTTACTCGGCCTTGTATATCAGAAGCTTTTCCTTTCCCATCCACGATCACAGTATTTTCTTTATCAATAGTGATTCGTTTGGCGGTACCCATATCTTTAAGGTCAACATTCTCCAGTTTAACGCCAATGTCTTCCGTAATGACCGTCCCACCTGTTAGGATCGCAATGTCATTTAACATTTCTTTCCTACGATCTCCAAATCCCGGTGCTTTAATAGCACACACATTCAAGGTACCTCTTAATTTATTAACAACCAAAGTTGCAAGTGCTTCACCATCAACGTCTTCTGCAATTATAACCAATGGCTTACCTCCCTTAGCAATTTTCTCTAAAAGGGGAAGCATATCCTTCATATTGGAGATTTTCTTTTCGTGTAACAAAATGTAGGCATCTTCCACAACCGCTTCCATCCGTTCTGCATCTGTCACAAAATAAGGTGACAGATAGCCACGATCAAACTGCATACCCTCTACAATTTCAAGAGACGTATCCATACTTTTAGCTTCTTCAACGGTAATAACACCATCTTTACCTACTTTATCCATTGCTTCGGAAATAATTTCACCGATTGCAGTGTCATGATTAGCAGAAATAGTACCGATCTGAGCTATTTCTTTTTTATTTTTGGTTGGTTTTGAAATTTTTTGAATTTCCGGAATTAGAGCGCCAACAGCAGCTTCAATTCCCCGCTTGATATCCATGGGATTTGCTCCAGCTGTAACGTTCTTCATCCCTTCACGAAAAATAGCCTGAGCCAAAACGGTTGCTGTGGTTGTCCCATCACCAGCATTATCACTAGTTTTACTAGCAACTTCATTAACCATTTGTGCGCCCATATTTTCAAATGGGTCGGATAATTCAATTTCTTTGGCTACGGTCACACCATCCTTAGTAATAGTCGGTGAACCGAATTTTTTATCGATGACAACATTACGACCTTTAGGTCCCAAAGTTAACTTAACTGTGTCAGCGAGTTGATTGACTCCAGACATAATTTTATGTCTTGCTGCTTCGTCGTATGTAATTTGTTTGGCCATTGAAACAATACTCCTTTTATTAAGTAAAAATAGGTATATTCAAAAAATTGTTTTATAAAATTTCTAACTCACAAGATTATTTTTCTATTATTCCAAGAACATCGTCTTCTCTCATAAGAAGATAGTCTTCTCCATCCACCTTGATTTCCGTTCCTCCATATTTACTGTAGAGAACCTTATCACCTACCTTAATTTCTAATTTAATAGGTTTCCCATCATCCCCAATTTTGCCTTTGCCAACAGCTTTTACTCGACCTTCAATTGGTTTTTCTTTGGCAGAATCAGGAATAATGATTCCGCCCTTTTGTACTTCTTTCTCTAAAATAGGTTGAACCATAATGCGGTCTTGCAACGGTCTGATTTTCATTCGCTACTCCTTGGTAAAAAATGATAAACTATGTTAAAAATAATAATTTTGGGTTGAATTGAGCTACAAACCAATCAAATTAACTCAATAAAGCATTATAAAATAAATACTTATGCGAATTCCCAGAATTTTGTGAACGATATGCTTCATATATTAGCACTCCTCGTTAAAGAGTGCTAATAATATAATATAATCGAAATTCTCAAAAGCAAGGTTGCCATTAAAATAATTTCAAAATATGAAAAAAAAGCCGATTCGCAATCTAGAAGTCTTCAAAAATTCCCATCCAGATCGAAATTACGAAATAGAAATGGAGTGTCCAGAATTCACCTGTCTATGTCCAAAAACTGGCCAGCCGGATTTTGCAGAAGTCGAAATCCGCTACACCCCAGATAAAATTTGCATAGAGCTAAAGTCGCTGAAGTTATACCTCTGGTCTTTTCGAGACGAGGGTGCTTTTCACGAAAAAGTTATTAACGATATTCTTGACGACTTAGTTAAGGTATCTTCTCCTCGCTGGATGGAGGTAATAGGAGTCTTTAATGTTCGTGGAGGTATTCATACCACTGTAAGAGCTAGCTACGAGAGCTCAAAAAAAGCTCATAAAGATATAGTGCCTGAATAAAATTTGGCAATTGAAATTATTCACTTCTTAAAGTCAGGAAATCGAAAATTGTTAATACGAACTGGTGAATGTAATCAATGTGGCGAATGTTGCAAAACCTTAAATATCACTGTAGTTAGAGATGTAACTCTAAGTCAACATAGAAACATAAAAGAACTGGAGCTTTACCTTGGTTATAGAGGTGTTCGTCTAGTAGGTGAAAATATTGAAAGCAACCAACTATTTTATTCGATCGAAATTCCCTGCCAACAACTCGGACCAAATAATGAATGCAAAGTACACCTAAACTCAGAAGCAAAACCACTATTATGCTATCGTTATCCAATCGAACCCGATGACTACGAAGAATGTAGCTACCAATTCGAAGCTTCTCCTCCGTTAGGTCAATAGAGTTCGATATTGCTCGAGCCAAACAAGGGTGCTAGTCTCTTCTAATGATGAATTGCAATACCTCGGAAAAAAATCGTTTTATAGATAACGATAATGGAACTATTTTAGATTCATTTACAGGGCTTATGTGGCAAGAAGGATACGCCTATAGGGAAACCGGCAACTATATTAGCTGGTACGATGCAAATGACTATATTGAAAAATTAAATCAGCAAAAGCTTGGAAAATATTATGATTGGCGACTTCCAAATAAACTTGAGATTCAAAGCCTTTATGAAATTGCGCACCCATTTTTATCACGTGGAAAAACATTTATCTTGCATATCGATCCTATTTTTGAGTTTGGATATGGAAGTTGTTTCTGGACTAGTCGAACCAGACTTTCAGCAGCTCTTGGATTCGAGTTTGATGCCGGAGATACACACTGGTATCCTCAGGGTAGTATGTCTGCAACTGTTCGTGCGGTCAGGCTTAATAGCGATCCATCAATTTTAGTAAAAGCCCGATGAAAAAATTAGCTCTAAGGATCATTTAAAATGAATAGAAAAAATGAAGTAGACAACGACGAGGCTTTCAGAAAGGAAAAAGCAAAAGGAAGAAAGTTGCGTCAGTCACAATGGTGGAAAGAAAAGATTGCTAAAGGTGTTTGTCATTATTGTGGTGACCAATTCAGCCCGAATAGCTTAACAATGGATCACATTGTGCCTATGGCTCGAGGAGGGAAAAGTATCAAAGGAAACGTTGTCCCTTCATGCAAGAAATGTAACACCACTAAAAAATATTACACTTCTGCCGAAATTATTCTGCGTGACAAAATAGGCACAGATATTAAATTTTAAATTTAACAAGCAATTAACCAAACACTAAACGAAAACCTTTTAAAAAGGTATTATGTTTTATTTCAATTTATTTTAGATTCACTCTCTCAGTTAAATCTGCTAAGCACCGCCAGAAAAATAAACTTATATAGACCTTCTTCCTTAGAATATTAGGTGGGAATATTTGTGCCAGCAGGGGCAGCTTGAGGTTTTAGCGGAACCTGAGATTTTTCTTTTTCGACTCTGTCTCTATTTTCACAAGAAAGAATAATATGGTAGCCCAACTTTGTTTTGATGGGTTCTGGGATAGCATATTTTTTCGTTTTCGTTATTGCATCAATCAATTCAGAAGTAATTTTCTCTTCGTACTTCATTTCCAAAGCGCCAAACTTTGACTCTGTATTAATATTCATACCTTTGTAAACCCAACCCAAATCTCCCCCAATAACCTTAGTTGAGCATGTGCTATACTTTTTTGCTATACGGACGAAATAATTTTCTAATTTTTCTTGATCATGAAAAGGCTTGTCAGGGTCATCAATAGGTTCAGAAGCTAATTCCTTTTGAAGGTCAACTAGAGCCTGACGAAAAATATTAGCAGATGCCAGGGTAGAAACTCTAACATGTCTCGCTCGATATTCTTGGGGTTTATCGGTTTTCTTAACAAGTTTTTTAGGAACAAAAGCCTTTCTTAATTTAGGCTTAGGCTTTGGTTTAGGTTTATTTTTTTCATCCTCTGACTCTTTAGGCTCTTTGGCACTTTTATCTCGTTCATAAAGTGCTTGATCGGGTTCTTTTGGTTGTTCTGAATTAGACATATATTTTTATTGATTATTTAATTATTCTTAATTATAACATTTTTATTTAAAAAGTGACTCCAAGTATAAAATTACCCCTTTTTCTATGTTACTTGAAATTATATGATCTGCTGAAGATTTAACTTCGGGCAACGCGTTTTCAACAGCAATTGCATATCCCGCCACCTTAAACATATCTAAATCATTCAGATAGTCACCGAATACAACTGTATTTGAAAGTGGAATGCCAAGTAATTGAGTCATTTGCTTTAGCATTTTTCCTTTATTCGCCTCCTGGTGAAAACTTTGCAGCCAAAAATACTTCGGATTAGAAACATCACGGGCAAAATAAATATTCAGTTCATCTTCATACAATGACTTTAATTCAGCATAAACTGGCTCAAGAGCTTCATTGGTATCAATTAATAGAAATCCTGAAATACGTTCATGCTGATGAAAAACAAACTCATCTATTTTTTGAGCTCTTTGCTCAGAAGATATAATCTCAAGGTATGACTGTGCACCAGAATTATTAGCTTTTCTATAGTACACCAAATGTTTATCTCCATAGGTATAAATAAAAGGCTCTATATTATGAGCATCAACTATAGAAACCAGTTTTTTGATAATTTCAAAAGATATAAAATCAGAAAACTGTAAGTTCTCTCCGGTATGAAGATCCGTCAAATAAACACCATTGAACAAAATAACAGGATGTTTAATATTAAGACCTTTTAATAATGGATAAGCAGAGTCATAATTGCGTGCTGTTGCTATTGTAAAGTTTAGTCCTTTATCAATAAGCTTATTTAATCTTTTTACCGAATCATTAGATAGTTGACCTTCTCCATTAAGGAGGGTACCGTCAAGGTCTGAAACATAGAGGAGTTTTTTTGGATCCGCCATAAAATCTATTTATTCAAAGCAAAGGTTCATTTTTTAAGTTATTTACGCTATGTTGAATTTCTTCGTAAAGCCTTCATAATATTTCTTAAGTTTTCAGAATGGTTCCCAATTTATAATAAAATTCATGGTAATAGAATAAAAATTATTTTAGATACTGATCATGTTTCAACTATTTCCTAACACTATGAAGATTACTGAAAGCAACCATAGCATATCAAGACATACTATCCCGCTTACAATAGTTTTAAAATTTATTTTCATATCGACATTTTTTTTATTTCTTGCATTTAGCTCAACACATGCAAATGCCTTTCAGTTTTCCGATTGGGATATGATTTTAAAAAAGCATGTTAAACCTGACTTAATAGACGGCGTTAGTCTAAATACTGTAGATTATGGAAAACTGAAACTTGACCCTATTTTCCATCAATTGGAGAATAATCTTAATTCATTCCCCCTTTCAAAGCTTAGAACAAATAAAGAAAAATTATCGTTTTGGATAAACGTCTATAATATTTTTGCCGTAAAAGTCGTGACTGATAACTATCCATTAGAAAGCATCAAGGACGTTGGCGGGTTATTTAAATCTGTTTGGAAAATTAAGGCAGGATCCATTGACAGTAAACAATATACTCTAGATGAGATAGAGCATCAAATTCTACGAAAAATGGGAGACCCTAGAATCCATACTGCTATTGTTTGTGCCTCCATCAGTTGTCCTGACCTTGCAACGGAAGCTTACACACCAGAAAAGCTCGACGAACAACTTGATAAGCAGATGAAAGTATTTTTATCTAATCCAAGTAAAGGTATGCGAATTGATGCTAAGAGAAAGCACCCAAATATCCATTTGTCACTAATTTTTGATTGGTTTAAAGAAGACTTTAAATCGAATGGTGGGGTTCTTAAGTTTATCAAACCTTATGTTTTGCCAAAATATAAGCAAGCGCTAAATAACCCAGATCACTCAATCTCATACATGCACTACAACTGGTCGCTTAATGGCAATTAATTCCAACAAGACTTAACCTTTTACTACTTCTCAAACAATGATGAAAAATACCTTTTTAGTCTGCGTGTTTCCTTAAAAACGTAGGGACGTCAAAGTTTGTTGATGGATCAAGTGAGTCTGGGTTTTCATCCTTAATTTCGTTTGCAAGACTCTTAAGATGTCGATATCCTCCATCTCCTACCGCCATAGGCAATGTTGTATCTATATTATCCGGATTTTTCTTTAAGGAAACTGGAGATGGATTTTCTTTCTCAGTTTTTATTTCAAACCCTGTTGCAATAACAGTCACTCGCATTTGTCCTTCCATATTGTCACTATTTACAGTGCCAAAAATTATATTGGCATCATCGTGCGCGGTCTTAGTAATAAGAGTAGCAGCTTCATCTACCTCAGCCAGTGTCATGTCCGCACCGCCGGTAATATTAATAAGAATTTGCCGAGCACCATCGATATTTGCATCATCAAGAAGAGGACTCGAGATTGCTTTTTCAGCAGCTTCTATAGCTCTATTTTCTCCTGCCGCGCTGCCACTTCCCATTATTGCTTTGCCCATATTACCCATAATGGTTTTTACATCTGCAAAATCCAAGTTGACTAACCCCGGAATCACAATTAAGTCAGAGATACTACCGACCGCTTGTTGTAAAACGTCATCTACAATGCCAAAAGCATTAGTTAATGAAGTTTGCTTTCCAACAAAACTTAATAATTTTTGATTGGGAATAACTATCAAGGTATCGATGGCATCTTTAAGTTCCTTAATGCCTGATTCAGCTTGAACCATCCGTCTATTACCTTCAAATGTAAATGGTTTGGTTACAACTCCTACTGTAAGTGCTCCTACTTCACGTGCAATACGTGCAATTGTTGGTGCCGCACCAGTTCCAGTTCCTCCACCCATTCCAGCGGTTATGAACACCATATCCGAGCCATCAAGCATATTGCGAATATGCTCTTCGCTTTCTTCTGCTGCAAGCTGACCTGTCTCTGGACTTGCTCCAGCCCCCAACCCACGCATTAAATGGCCACCCAATTGAATTTGTTCCGTGCATGGTGATGCCTCCAGTGACTGGATATCAGTATTGGCCACAATAAACTCCACACCCATAGTGTGGCTGCGTACCATTGAGTTCACTGCATTCGTTCCTCCTCCTCCCACACCAATAACTTTGATAGAAGCTGAATATTCATTTTTTGGTTCAAATTCTATTAAATCCATTTTTTTCCTCCAGATAAATTAAAAAAATTCTTCGGCCCAGTCTTTCATTCGACTGAAAATTTTATCAAATAAGTGGCGACCTTCTAGCTCACGAGTTGTTCCTGCTTTAAAACTTTTCATACCATATTGAATCAGCCCTGTACTTGTTGCATACATTGGACTACCTACAACATCCACTAATCCTCCCAGGTTAGTGGGAACCCCCACACGAACTGGGAGTTGAAAAATTTCTTCAGCTAATTCTCCCATTCCTGGTAAACTTGCAGCTCCCCCTGTGAGAACAATTCCCGAAGAAACAATGTCACGAAATCCCGAAACATTAATTTCATGGTTTAGCATTTCAAACATTTCCCTTGCGCGTGCTTCTAATATTTCACTTAAAATTTGTCGCGACACAGTACGAATTTCACGTCCCCCAACACTTGGTACTTCTAAAGTTTCATCTTCTCCTACTAATGCCGAGAGGGCACATCCATACGCATGTTTTATTTTATCTGCTTCTTGATTTGGAGTACGCAAACCAATAGCAATATCATTTGTCATTTGTGCACCAGCTATTGTCAAAACAGATGTATGTTTTATTGATTCTTGATAAAAAATTGCTAAATCGGATGTACCACCTCCAATATCAATCATAGCAACCCCAAGTTCTTTTTCGTCAGATGACAGAACTGATTCGCTTGAGGCCAATTGCTCTAAAACAATATCTCTAACACTGAGGCCCGCTTTGTTAACACACCGAACAATATTCTGCGCAGAAGTAACTGCGGCGGTGACAATGTGCACCTTCGCTTCAAGACGTATTCCTGACATTCCTAGCGGAGTTTTAATTCCATCCTGGCTATCCACAATATATTCTTGAGGCAAAACATGAATAACTTCTCTATCAAGAGGAATAGCGATCGCTTTTGCCGCATCTATTACTCGGTCCACATCTTTTTGAGTAATTTCTCTACCCTGAGCAGCAATAATCCCGTGACTATTCAAACTATTAATATGCCCACCCGCAATCCCAACAAATACTGAATCGATTTCACATCCCGCCATTAACTCTGCTTCCTCAACCGCGTTTTTTATAGATTCTACGGTACCATCTATATTTACTACGACGCCTTTACGCAAACCCCGCGAAGGGTATTGCCCTAAACCGATGATATCCACTTGATTATCATGACCAATTTCACCAATAATGCAGCAGATTTTGGTGGTCCCGATATCAAGGCCTACTACATAATCATTTTTCTTGGACATGCGTCCTCTCCCATTCCAGGTTTATTACTTTTTATTTTTTTTAAACTTTCTCTCAACTTTTTTATTAATATTTTAAGATAATCTTATTTTTAAAAGACAGATCGATATAACTCAAATCCTGACCATTTTTTTTTATAGCATCTAGTGCTAATACTTGGTTTTTAAAACTTTCTTGAGCTATTTCTGGGCTAATATGAATCTTAGTTTCTTGATCATGAGTTGAAAAAATCATTCTAGACCTACTGCTAATATGCATACTTTCTATTTTATTTTTCTCGAACATTGATAGTTGATTAAGACTGTGCATCATTTTTAATCCATCAATAATTTCTTCGTCCACAACATTTGCCCCCAACTTTGTGTTTTTCATTTTAATGCCAGTTATAGTAGGTAGTTTATTGGGACTATCAAATCTCGTTCCCAGTAAAACTCCATAATTATCCATAACATACATTCTTTCCAATTGAATTTTAGCAAAAGGAGTTCTTTCCTTAAGTTCAATGTGAATAGCTTGAGGGAAAGCTCTTCTAGCGGAAGCCGATTTCACCCATGGGTGCTCAGTTAGCTTTTGAGAAATTTCATCTAAGTTCAACTGAAATATATTTCCCCCAACTATTGGTCCAACCCATGTATTTAATGCTTCATTTGATATTCGTTTATTACCAACCATAGCCACTTCATCTACATTAAAATAAGGTGAATGAGTTACAAACCTATAGCTCAAGAAAACCACATAGAAACATGCAATCAATAAAATGATCTTTGTCAACCCTGTTGCTAAGGTAAAGAGAACCGAACTAAAGCCAAAACTGTTTATTCTCCATTTCGATTTTCTTATAGAAAACTCGTCTTTTTTTCTGCTCTTGCGTTGACGATTCTCTTTATGTTTCCAGACGTCAACTAAGTTTTTTTCCTCTAACAAAGCTAGGTTCATAAAAGCTTTTCACCCTTCATAATTAAGCTGAGCCAATTTTAAAATTTTAATTACCAAGTCATCGAACTCTATTCCAGATTTCTTTGCTGCCATCGGCAAAAGACTCGTCTGTGTCATACCTGGTATAGTATTCATTTCAAGCACATAAGGGACTCCGTCGGCATCGAGTATCAAGTCAACTCTCGGCATCCCATTCCCTCTTAAAACACGATAAACTTTGACTGCCACATCTTCACAGCTTTCAATTTCTTTCGTACTAAGCTCAGCAGGACAGGTATATTCTGTTTTTCCGCGAGTATATTTAGCTTCGTAATCATAAAACTCAGATTTTGGCTTAATATGCACAATAGGCATAGGTTGTTCTCCATTCATTCCAACAGCTAGCAACTTACCTTTAATAAATTTCTCCACCAGAATTTCTTTTGAATATCTAAAAGCTAGCTCCAAAGCTGCTATCCATTCTTTTTCTTCCATCACAATGCTAACACCTATGCTTGATCCTTGATTCGAGGGCTTTACTACGATCGGAAAATTTAATTTAAGCTCATGTTTGTTTTTTTCTTCGCGGTAAAAAACCTGATAATCTGCCGTTGGAATTTTATTAAACTTAAAAATCTCTTTCGACTTGACCTTGTCATAGGCTAATGCGCTTGCTAATACACCTGGACCTGTATATGGTATTTTTTCGTATTCTAGTAAACCTTGTATAGAACCATCTTCTCCATAAACCCCGTGGAGAGCGATAAAGGCGATATCAACTTTATTTTTATTAACGGCAAAGGAAATATCATTACCCACATCAATTCCAACTCCTCTCAAACCTTTTCTTTTAACTGCCTCTAATACTGCGTTACCCGAGGCAAGAGAAACTTCTCGCTCAGGAGATAAACCTCCCATTAAAACCCCAATCACTTTTTCTTTAAATTGCATCTTAATGACTATCAATAAAATTAAATAACTATTATTTCTTGTTCTAACTTTACTCCGCTTTTCTTCTCAACTACAGTTTGAACATGTTTTATCAATCGCATCACATCCTCCGCAGAAGCACCCCCTTTGTTCACTATAAAGTTGGCATGTTTAATTGACACGCTGGCTGCTCCAATCCGAAAACCTTTTAGCCCAGCAGACTCAATTAAATGACCAGCTTTTTCACCATCTGGATTTTTAAAAATCGAACCTGAGTTTGGCATCGTCAATGGTTGAGTTGAACCCCGACGTGATAAATATCTATCCATCTCACGATGGATATCGTTTATCTCTCCCTTTTCTAACTCTAGTTCAGCTTCTATTACTATCCCACCCTTCGACGGGAATGTAGTTTTTCTATAAGCGAACACCATTTCATTCTTGCTATATGTCTTAATCTCTCCATCAAGAGTCATAAACTTCACACTCCGGAGAACATGGCTAACTTCAGACCCCTCTGCCCCTGCATTCATTGCAACGGATCCTCCAACCGAGCCTGGAATACCAACTAAGTTTTCAATACCTTTTAGACCATAACGTGCTGTATACTTTGCCAAGTAAGACAACTTCACTCCACCATCTACTTGAATGACAGCTTTTTCTTTACCATCTAATGATTTAAAAAATACCGGCCGTTTTATCGACTTGAAACAATTTTTTAATGAGATCACGATTCCTCGAATACCTTGATCTCGGACAAGAAGATTAGTTCCTTCCCCTATTGTCCATATAGGGCAACTTCCACGATTCTTTAAAACTATTTCCAAGTCTCTCAAATTAGCCGGCAAAATAAAGATATCAGCCGGCCCCCCAATCCGCATTGATGTGTATTTTGACATCATTTCGTCATACAAAACTTCACCTTTGATCTTATTTTGAAAAGAAAAAGAACGATTCATATTTTTTCTCTGTGTGATTTTTCTCCCCAGAATAGTTCTGGGTGAATCCATACTATTCCTCATGGGAAGTTTATAATCAGTTCCAGTATGTGCGTAGCG
>Ga0209228_1000126_pt1 | contig 36151 bp, 34 predicted proteins | sample METZYME_3_150m_FD_187547 | JGI IMG/M metagenome (GOLD analysis project Ga0209228, IMG submission 187547) | Marine microbial communities from oxygen minimum zone in mesopelagic equatorial Pacific - METZYME_3_150m (SPAdes) (version 2) | ecosystem: Environmental > Aquatic > Marine > Oceanic...
CACATAATACATGCCCGTTTTCTACCTGTTTTTTTATATTTTGGATCGAATACTCAGCAAGTGAGCCGACTTTCCAATTCTTATCACATTTGCAAATATCAAAAATAAAATTATTAAGTAAGGTTGTCCCATCCGTTGTATGAGCTACTTCAGGGTGAAATTGAAGGCCATATATTTTTTTCATTGGATTTTCTATCGCAGCGATAGGGGAGTTGTCCGTAAATGCCGTACACTTGAAGCCCGCTGGTAATTTTTTGATGAGGTCGCCGTGGCTCATCCATATCGTGGAATTGCTCTTTACATTTTTAAATAGGCGCGAATATTCTTGAATTTTAAGTTGAGCACGCCCGTATTCTCGATCGTCAGCGGGTGATACTTTCCCCTTTAGCATGTGAGCCGTCAATTGCATTCCATAGCAGATTCCTAATATAGGTATGCCTAACTCAAATAATTTTTTATCGCAAAGGATCGCATCTTTTTCAAGAACGCTAGCTGGCCCACCAGATAGAATAATTCCTTTTGGGTCCAGAGTTTTAATTACTTTAATTGATTTGGTATAGGGGTAAATTTCGCAAAAAACTTGTGCTTCGCGAACTTTTCTTGCGATGTTTTGAGTATACTGAGACCCGAAATCAAGTATAAGAATTGGTTGTTCGTGCAGTGCGGTGGGTGAAATTTTCTCAAGTGGTTGAGGCATTAAATTAAAATTTCTTAATAGTTGTCGACCTAACTAACTTATTCAACGTGATAGTTGGGGGCTTCTTTAGTAACAACAACGTCGTGAACATGGCTTTCACGAAGACCAGCTGAGGTAATTTTAATGAAAGTTGAATTTTTTCTCAGTTCTTCTATATCTTTTGTTCCGCAATAACCCATCCCGGCCCGAATTCCTCCTAGCATTTGATGAACAGTGAAGGCAATTCCTCCTCGATAAGGAATACGCGCTTCGACCCCTTCTGGAACTAGTTTGCTATCTGAAAGCTCAAGTTCTTGAAAATAGCGATCGCTAGATCCTTGACTCATAGCGGCGACAGAACCCATTCCTCTATATTCTTTATAGCTTCTACCTTGGTAGAGAATTTTTTCACCAGGGCTTTCTTCTGTTCCAGCAAAGAGAGAACCTACCATGACTGTATGCGCTCCGGCAGCAATAGCCTTGGTTATGTCACCAGACAACTTGATCCCGCCGTCTGAAATGATAGGAATATTTTTCTTTGATGCCACCTTTACACATTCTGATATAGCGGTAATTTGAGGAACACCGACGCCGGTTACAACCCTCGTAGTGCAAATAGAACCAGGTCCTACGCCAACTTTGACTGCATCTACTCCTGCTTTGATTAGGTCGCGCGTGCCCTCAGCAGTTGCAACATTTCCACCAATGATTTGAATTTTAGGGAACGTTTTTTTTATCTCACGTATGGTTTTTAAAACTTTTTCAGAATGTCCATGAGCACTGTCTATCACTAAAACATCAAGCCCGACTCGCATCAAATCTTCAATGTGTTCCATCCGATTTTGTGCCACACCTAGTGCAGCACCGACCATAAGACGCCCTTTGGAGTCTTTGGTTGCGTTTGGGAACTGAGCGTATTTTTCAACATCTTTAAGTGTGATTAGGCCTCGTAGGTTCCCTTTTTTATCGACTATAGGTAGTTTTTCTATACGGTTATCGTTTAGAAGCTTCTTTGCCTGTTTGAGAGAACCTCCTTCTGGTAGAGTGACTAGCTTGGATTTAGTCATTACATCTCGAATAGGTGTTGAGTGTTTTGGCGCCGTTCGCAGATCTCTGTTGGTAAGGATGCCGACTAACTTGTTCTTTTTTGTTATAGGAATTCCAGTAATATGATACTTCCCCATCAGTCGAAGTGCTGTAGATAGTGTTTGGTCTGGGTCCATTGTGATGGGGTCTGGGATCATTGCGCTTACAGAACGTTTAACTTGGTCGACCATTTTTCGTTGTCGTTCAGGAGGCAGATTTCTATGAATGATGCCTATCCCTCCCTCCTGAGCCAACGCAATTGCAAGAGCTGCCTCCGTAACAGTATCCATTGGTGCGCTGACTAGTGGACAATTGATGGATATTTTTTTGGTTAGTTGTGTTCGTAAGCTCACTTCTGTCGGCAGAACTTTTGAATGACCAGGCAGTAGGAGGACATCGTCGAAAGTTAAGTAAGTTTTAATTGTATCTGGGTTCAACATTTGTATGTAAGTACAAGCCTGTTGTTTAAAAAGACTGATTTTATCAACCCGGAACGATTCCAAGTGATGGAAAAGCCCCCATAATATCACGACTATTTCCAAATTTTTAAGAAAATCCTAGTAAAAAAACTATTCTGATATTGTAGTTTGGTTTTTTCGAAAAGGTTTAACTGTATTTTAGGGGATCTTCTATCCCTATCTTTTTAAATCCTTTTAGACGGAGCAAGCAGCTGTCGCAGATCCCGCAGGCTAGACCAGTTTCATTAGGATCATAGCAACTATGGGTAAGCCCATAATTGACATCTAAGCTTAACCCTTTTTTAATTATTTCTGCTTTAGTCATTTGTATTAGTGGAGTGTGGATTTTGACTTTACTTAATCCTTCCACACTAGCCTTGATAGCCAGATTGGCAAGTATTTCGAATGCAGCGATAAATTCGGGGCGACAATCTGGATAACCACTATAATCAACAGAGTTAACACCAATAAAAATTTCCCCACATTTTTTTACTTCGGCGTAAGCTAAAGCATATGACAAAAAAATAGTGTTTCTTGCGGGGACATAGGTTGCCGGAATTGATGTGGCCATTTCTTCTTCTTTGCGATGGATAGGAATATCAAGGGAATCAGTAAGCGCCGAGTGGCCAAATTGTTGTAGATCGATATTTGTAATGTGGTGTTCTTTAACCCCCATATTCTCTGCGATAACCTTAGCTTTCTCAATTTCAATTTTGTGTCGTTGCCCATAATTAAAGCTCATGGCAAACAGGTCATATCCAGCATTTTTTGCAATGGCTAGAGTGGTGGTAGAATCAAGCCCACCGCTAAACAAAACAATGGCTTTTGGGGTCATTAGAAGAAGTATTATCAGGTTGACTTTAAGTGATGGTATTATATACTGAACCATTTATAGAATATCATAAATCACTTCTAACAAAAGAGTTTCTGAGGTTTTAAATGTTTGAAAATCTTTCAGATCGATTGGGGACGATTTACAAAAAGTTAAAAGGTCGTGGTGTCCTCAAAGAAGCTGATGTTGATGAAGCTCTTCGCGAGATCAGAATTGCAATGATTGAAGCGGACGTAAGTCTATCAGCGATTAAGCCGTTTCTTAGCAAAGTTAGGGAAAAGGGTGTGGGTCACGAGGTTTTAAAAAGCCTGACGCCAGGCCATCAGATGGTCAAGATCGTCAATGATGAGTTGATATCTTTATTGGGTGGTGAATTTAAGGAGTTAAAACTTGCATCTAGTCTGCCCACAATTGTTCTTATGGCGGGTCTTCAGGGTGCAGGTAAAACTACAACTGCGGGCAAGTTGGCAAAAAGGTTCAAGGATAATGGTAAAAACTGCTTATTAGTTCCTGCTGATGTATACAGGCCGGCAGCGATTGAGCAATTAAATCTAATTGGTCGAGATCTTGATGTTGAAGTCTATCAGGCCGAAGGTGAAATAAATCCAGTTAAGATTTGCCAAAAAGCTGTTGAGGTAGCTTCGACGAAAATGATTCATGTGGTTATTATCGACACAGCCGGACGACTTCAGATTGATGAAGAGCTGATGGCAGAGCTTAAAGGTATTAAGGATAAGGTTCAACCACACCAGTCATTATTTGTTGTTGACGCTATGATGGGCCAACAAGCGGCAGAAGTCGCTCGAACCTTCAATGAAACAATAGGCATTGATGGTGTGATTCTCACAAAAATGGATGGTGATGCTCGAGGTGGGGCGGCTCTTTCTATCAATAGTGTAACGAAAGGAAAACCAGTTTGTTTTGTTGGGACAGGTGAAAAGCTTGATGCGTTAGAACCTTTTCATGCGGAGAGAGTAGTTTCCCGCCTACTTGGCATGGGTGATGTAATGTCCTTGATTGAAAAAGCTGAAACCGCTTATGACCTTGAAGAGCAGACGAAACTAGAAAAAAAAATCAAGAAAAATGCTTTTACACTGGATGATTTTAAAGATCAATTAAAGCAGATACAAAAAATGGGATCAATTCAGCAGTTGATTGGAATGATTCCCGGTGCAAATAAATTAAAAGGATTGGCTGTAGATGAAAGAGCCTTTGTTAAGATTGAGGCGATCATTAATTCGATGACTCCTTTTGAACGAAAGAAACACAATATTGTTAACTCCAGCCGTAAGCGCCGTATTGCTTTAGGTAGTGGAACCACAGTCAACGATGTAAATAAATTACTTAAGCAGTTTGTACAAATGCAAAAGATGATGAAAAAAATGTCCTCAGGAAAGGGGCGAGGGGGATTTGACCTTGGCTCAATGATGGGTGGGCGTGGGATGAGTCCCTTTGGGTAGTATTTAATTTAAATATCGAGAAAGAAGATATAAAACTTTAAAAACCTGTAAGTTTATGTTTAAGGAGGAAATATTTTGGCTGTCGTATTAAGAATGACTAGACGTGGGTCGAAGAAAAAACCGTTTTATAGAATTGTGGCGGCGGATTCTCGCAGCCCTAGAGATGGCAAGTTTCTGGAAATGCTGGGAACTTATGACCCATTAAAATCTGAAAACAATATCAAAGTTGATGCGGAAAAGGTAACTTCATGGATTAAGAAAGGTGCTAAGCCAAGCGAAACGGTGGCTTCTCTTTTAAAGAAAGCGGGGGTTGAATAGAATATTTTAAAACCTCCTCGTAAGTGAACGTGAATTAAACGAAACGTTAAGCTTTTTATTTCAAGTTCAAACTGAAGGCGTAGCATAGCGAAGTTCGACACAATGTTGCGTCATAACAGGCAAGGAGGTTCTATGATGAAAGAGCTTATTTTGGTCATGGCGAAGGCTTTGGTAGATAAGCCTGACGAAGTCGAAATCAGGGAGATTGAGGGTGATGTTACAACAATTCTTGAGCTTAAAGTCGCCAAAGATGATCTCGGTAAGGTAATAGGCAAGCAAGGGAAGACGGCACACGCTATGAGGTCAATTCTCAATGCTACAGCTACCAAGCTTAAGAAAAGAGCAGTTTTAGAAATTATTGAATAGGTGTATGGATTGGATATCTATTGGAAAAATTACTAAGACTCATGGACTGAAAGGAGAGTTGAAATTCTATCCTTCAATTGATGAGGCTTGGATTAATGAGATAAAGCTAATCAGGTCTAGCTTTGAAAATCCATTGGAAAACTTCACAGATTATAATATTCAATCCATTCGTGGTAAAGATCGACCTTTTATCATAAAGTTTAAAGAAGTGGATACCATTGAATCAGCGAGTAAACTTGCCGGGCAGGCTATTTATATTTTTCGAAATCAGTTCCCAGATTTACCAGAGAATGAATATTACTGGTTTCAAGTTGAAGGGTTAAAGGTGTATGACGAAGGTGGTCGCTATTATGGGGATGTTGAGGAGATTATTCGTACAGGGAGCAACGATGTATATGTGGTTCGTGACGGTAAAAGAGAATTATTGCTTCCAGTAATTGATTCGGTAGTAAAAAAAATAGATCTGGATGCAGGAAAATTAGTTTTTCACCCTTTGGAGGGCTTGCTTGAAGACACGTCAGTTTGATATCATTTCGATTTTTCCGAGAATGTTTGAGTCTCCGTTTGGCGAGAGTATCCTTAAGCGGGCACAAGACCAGGGATTGTTGAATATTAACCTCCATGATTTGCGTGAGTATACTCTTGATAAACATCGAAAGACGGATGATTATCCTTTTGGTGGTGGAGTTGGGTTGATAATGAATGTTGACCCGATAGTTAGAGCGGTTGAGGCTGTTAAGGAAGTCAGGCCCGGTGCACGTTCGATTTTGCTTTCTCCGGGAGGTAAAGCATTCAATCAGAAAATGGCCTGGGAATTTTCTCGAGAAGAAAATTTAATTTTTGTTTGTGGCCGCTATGAGGGTGTAGATGAGCGGGTTTTGAATTTTGTCGATGATGCGATTTCTATTGGGGATTATGTTATGGCAGGTGGAGAAATTCCTGCAATGGTTTTAATTGAGGCTATTTCAAGGCTTATTCCCAATGTAGTAGGAGATGAGTCTTCGCTTCTTGAGGAGTCCTTTGAAGGTAATAGGTTGGAGTACCCACAGTATACAAGGCCGCGTGAATTCAGAGGATTAAAAGTTCCAGAAATTTTGTTTTCAGGTCATCATAAAAAAATTCAGGATTGGCAACTTAAAGAGGCATTAAAAAAAACAACGAAAATAAGACCAGACCTTTTGCACAAAAAGGTGAGGCAAAATGATTAAATCTAAGAGTAAAGCTACAGAAGAGTATAAAAAATTTAAAGTTTGATTTGTCAGATAAAATAAAGATAGAAATTCATATAGCTCTAATTCATTACCCGGTTTACAACAAGGTTGGTGAAGTCATTACGTCATCGGTAACCACGCTAGATATACACGATATCTCCCGAATAGCGAGAACTTATGCCGTTAGTAGTTTTTGTGTGGTAACACCTTTAAAAACGCAGAGGCAACTAGTTGGACGTTTGATTGAGCATTGGATGACAGGTTACGGGGCAGAATATAACCCCACTAGGAAAGAAGCTCTGCTTGTTACGAGAGTTATGAATAGTCTTACAGAAACGGTTCTTGATCTTACTGAGAAATATGGGAAAAGGCCGACCATAGTGGCAACTTGCGCAAAAAAATTTCCCACAAGTGTTGGTTTTCAGGACTTACGGGAAGAAATAAGAAGTGGGGGGCCCATTCTTTTGGTATTTGGAACTGGCTGGGGGCTTGAAAAGAGCATCCTTAAGGAAGCTGATTATGTTTTAGATCCAGTCGAAGGGGTAGGAGAATACAACCATCTTCCTGTACGTGCTGCTATTGCGATTATATTAGATCGTTTGATAGCTAGATAACACACTGCAAAATATTCTGCGGTTACGAGTAGATGAACGATACAACAAAAGGAGAAGTTAATGAATTTGATTGATAGAATAGAGGCAGGGGAGTTAAAAAAAGAAGCCCCTCAGATTCGAATTGGAGATACAGTGAGAGCTCATATTCGAATCGTTGAAGGCCAAAAAGAGCGTATCCAAGTTTTTGAGGGAATTGCTATTCGTTTGCATGGAGGTGGGGCCAGAGAGACGGTGACCTTACGTAAGGTTTCTTTTGGTGTCGGTGTTGAAAGAATTTTACCTCTTCATTCACCGAGGCTTGAAAAAGCTGAAATTGTAAAGCGAGCTAAAGTTCGCCAAGCTAAACTATATTACTTGAGGGAGCGCAGTGGTAAAGCCGCTAGACTTAAGGAACTTAAGCCAAAGCTTGATCCTACTAAAAAGAAAAAAAGTAAAGCGGTTAAAAAGAAAAAAGCCTGATTGTAATATTTTTAAATAAGTGTCAGATAAAAAGCCCGGAGAGATGTATCTTCGGGCTTTTTTAATGTGAGGGAGGAGTTTCTTCTGGTTTCAGACCATAAGTTTTAATTGCTAATCATTTTTTTGAAGTGACGCTAGTTACGTGTTGTGTTGCTAAGTGTCAAGAAGAGTCTGCAAGATTAATACAAGTCTTATATTGTCTATGTGGATATGTTAACAAAAACAGCTATATGGTACTAGCGGGCTGAATTGAATGGCCGATCTCCGAGTAACGAATTTCAATTTCTTCCTTGCAAGTTACCTCAGCGTTTCGACGGATATACCTGGAATGGGTTTGGGGGGTTCTGGCTTAGATTTTTTTTTATTATGGTTGGGTTTTGTTTCTTTCAAGTCTATGGTTGCGCCTAATCCATGCTTCACTTTTAGGGTATTGTAATCAATCTTTGCACGAGTCAAATATCTATTTATCAATCTGATTCTTGATTTGTCTGTAGGATGAGTCGAAAGAAACTCTGGGACTTTTTGGCTGCCTTTAATGTCTGCAAAGCGTCTCCAGAAGCGAACAGCTTCATTTGGGTCGTATCCAGCTCTCGCCATATATGTAAGTCCTATTTGGTCTGCTTCGGCTTCGTTAGTTCGGCTAAAGGGTAGAGTGAGTCCGTAGACAATACCCACACCCAGTGCTGCCATGATCAATCTTTTTTGTTTGCTGTTATTTAAACTAATAGATGTCGCCATTAACCCTGCCGAAAGTATTAACTGCCGAGTCATTCGCTGTGCTCCGTGCCTGGCAATAACATGGGCAATTTCGTGGCTCATCACTGTTGCCAGACCCGCCTCGTTCATCGCTACAGGCAGTAGACCAGTATAAACAGCAACTTTACCGCCCGGTAGAGCAAATGCGTTTTGCTGTTTCGATTTAATAAGATGAAATTCCCAGTCTAAGTTTGGCATAGCGCTTACTTTTGCGAGGCGCAGGCCAACTTGTTTAACCAGTGCAGCAGTTCTTCGATCATCAGAAACTTTTTCCTCTTTGAGGATCTGTTTGTATGCTTCTTTACCTAAAGCGACTTCCTGCCGGATGGGTATCATAATAAAAGCAGATTTATTAGAAATCGGTGTGGTTACGCAGGAAGAAATGATTAAGACAAAACAAACTACGAAAAACTTTTTATGAGAGTTCATGGGGTAATTATAAGTTTTATTCAGTGGATATTGCAACGTTTGCATATAATTGAGTTGCTCCGATCACATGTGATGTCATATCATTTGAGGAAAGGACTACTTAACTTTATGCTTGAATACGAAACCATCGCTAGATCCAAAGGATATGACGTTATTGCTGGTGTAGATGAGGCTGGGCGTGGCCCATTAGCAGGACCTGTGGTGGCTGCTGCCGTTTTGTTCGCCAACGATTCTAAGCTTGACGGTCTTGATGATTCTAAGAAACTTTCCCCTAAAGCGAGAGAAAATTTTTTTTTGATTATTAAAGAACAGGCCTTAAGTTACGGTATAGGAATCGTTGGTATTCAAGAAATTGATAAAATTAATATTCTTCAGGCTTCCTTGCTAGCTATGAAATATGCTGTGGAAGGTTTATCTAACAAACCAAATCTATTGCTCATAGACGGAAATCAAAATATTGATTCAGATATTAAGCAATGGGCTATTGTAAAGGGAGATTCACTTAGTCAGTCTATTGCTGCTGCATCAATTTTGGCAAAAGTTACCCGCGACAAAATTATGAATCAGTACCACGAACAGTTTCCTCAGTATGCTTTTGATAAACATAAGGGTTATGGTACACGCCTTCACCGTGACCTGATCAGGAAATATGGTCCTTGCCCCATTCATCGCCGCACCTTCAAAGGAGTGAGTGAATTTGTTTAAAACTCTATACAAAATTAATAAGCAAGGGCAGGCATTCTCTAGATTTTTTAATCATTTGAATTAATTTATTGTAGATTTTTTTTAAGAAAAAATATTCTAAAACTTAATGCGTTCTCTTTTAAATAAACGATGGATACTGCGCAACCCGGCTCTGGAGATGGTGGAGAAAATATCTTTATCCCTTGGTATTTTACCAATAGTTGCGCGTTTATTGATAAACCGTAGAGTTGAAGGCATCGATGAAGCAGGAATGTTTGTAAAAGCGGAGCTATCATCACTATATGATCCTTTTCTCATCAATGGAATGGATTTTGCGGTTGATCGAATATTAATAGCAATTAAAAATAAAGAGTTAATTCGATTGTTTTGTGACTATGATGTTGATGGTGTGACTTCTGCAGCATTCCTCACACATTTTTTTCGAGATATAGGCGTTAAGGTTGATTACTACCTTCCAGAACGTATGAAAGAAGGATATGGATTGAATGAAGATGCGGTCAGATCGATAAGAAAAGAAGGCGCCTCACTTATGATTACGGCGGACTGTGGAATAACAGCAGTACGCGAGGTAGAGTTAGCTCATTCTTTAGGGTTGGATGTAATCATAACTGATCATCATCAGGTGGGAAATGAGGGTTTGCCAAAGGCCGTGGCTGTTCTTAATCCACATCGATCTAATTGTGACTATCCATATAAGTTTCTTAGTGGAGTTGGTTTGGCTTTTAAGCTTGCTTTAGCTGTGCGAACTGCTTTACACAAAAAAGCGGGCTGGAGCAAAGAAAGTTTGCCAAATATGAAACGTCATCTTGATTTAGTTGCTTTGGGGACGATTGCGGATGTAGCTCCACTTACAGGGGAAAATCATATTTTGGTGCGACATGGGCTTGACGTTTTGGCAAAGACTGATAAGGCTGGTTTGGTGGCATTAAAAGCAGTATCCGACTTGGATGGAAGTATTAACGCACGTTCAGTTGGATTTGCTCTTGGGCCAAGACTCAATGCAGCAGGACGTCTGGGTAAAGCTGATAGAGGCTTTCATTTACTAACATCTATGGATTTAAAAAAAGCAAAGGAATTGGCGCAAGAACTTAATATTATTAATCAAGAACGAAAAGATATTCAGGAATTGGTTCAGGACGAGGCGGAATATCTGATCAGTCGCGAAGTGGATTTAAAGGAAGACCGGGTAATTGTTCTGGCCTCAGAAAACTTTCATAGCGGTGTGGTTGGGATTGTTGCATCAAGAATTGTAGAAAAATACTTTCGGCCAGTTATTTTAATTGCATTAGAAAATAGTATTGGTAAGGGGTCTGGACGAAGTATTCCTCATTTCAATCTTCATCGAGCATTTACCGAATGCGGTAGTCACTTAGTCCAATTTGGTGGTCATGCCTATGCTGCAGGATTAACTATAAATGAAAATAATTTAGACTTGTTTAGAAACGCAATAAAAGAAGTTGGGCGAAGAATTTTAAGTGATGAAAAATTAGTGCCGGAGCTATTTTTAGACGAGTCTCTAAAAATTTCTGAAATCAATGTAACATTGTACGAACAGATTTCTCTTCTGGAACCTTTTGGATCCGAAAACCAGCCACCTGTTTTCCTTGTTCAGGGTGTAAGGGTTCATGGGTTAAAGAAAATTGGACGTGACGAATCTCATGTACGCTTTCAGGCAATTCAAGATGATCTTAAAATTGATGCGGTTGGATTTAACCTTGCAAAAGAGTTCGCTTCTATTGATGAACAATCAGACAAGGTAGATCTTGCATGCGAATTTGAGATTAACAGTTGGGGTGGTAGAAACAAGTTGCAACTAAAAATTCTGGATTTACGTTGCTCTGTATCAGGATGACGAGTCTTAAGTTTTAAAAAATTATTTTGGTGTAAAGTTACTTTGATTAGCTTTCCTAAAATAATAATTTAAGCTTGGTCCTGAATTGACTTAGACGTTGAACCGAAAGTGGAGAATATCACCATCTTGTACTATATAATCTTTTCCCTCAATTCTTAATTTCCCGGCCTCCTTAATTGAAGATTCAGTTTTGTGTTCTATAAGATCTTCGAGGCTATATACCTCTGCGCGGATAAATCCTTTCTCAAAATCAGTGTGAATGGCTCCTGCTGCTTGTGGTGCAGTTGAATTATTTTTGATCGTCCATGCGCGATTTTCTTTGCCGCCTGCAGTAAAAAAGGTGACGAGTTGCAGCAAGCCATATCCAGCAATAATCATTCGATCAAGGCCCGTTTCCTTTAACCCCATTTCATCCATAAACATTTGCCGCTCTTCAGGATCTTCAATCTCCATAATTTCACCTTCAATTTTTCCGGCAAGCGCTACTATTGACGAACCATCAGTTTTTGAGATTGTTTTTACTTTTTGAACAAGAGTATTCCCAGTATCACCTGGATCCATCACATTGCATATGTAAAGTACCGGTTTTGAACTAAGGAGAGTCAAGCTATTTAGAAAAATTTGTTCCTCTTCGGAAAGATCTGTAATGACTCTTGCGGGACGATTATTATTAATACTTTCTATGGCTTTTTCAATTACGACAAAGTTCATACGAGCTTCTTTATTCCCAGATTTTGCTAACTTTTCAATTTTTGTTTTTCGACGAGCTAGAGTTTCCATATCGGCAATCATTAACTCTGTGTTAATGGTATCGATGTCATCTGCAGGGTCAATGATATCGCTCACGTGAGGGACATTACTATCTTCAAAGCATCTTACTACGTGTGCAATAGCATCGACTTCTCGGATGTGACCGAGAAACTTGTTGCCCAAACCTTCCCCTTTAGAGGCGCCCTTAATTAGTCCGGCGATATCTACAAACTCTAGAGTTGTAGGAACAATTTTATCGGCTTTTATATATTGAGAAATAGTTTCAAGCCGCGGGTCTTGGACGGGAACAATACCACTATTTGGTTCTATGGTGGTGAAAGCGTAGTTTCCTGATTGAGCTTTAGTTCGAGTTAATGCACCAAATAAAGTTGACTTCCCAGCGTTGGGTAGTCCAACGAGTCCACATGTAAATCCCATAGTCTTAGTTTGTTTGAAATGATTTATGAAGGTTATTAAACGGGTTAAGAAAAATAAGAGAAATTAAAACTATTGCGGCATAAAAAGCCGCGACGCTAAAAAATTTTTCAGGACCAGTAAAACTTAATATAGTCAGAAACACGACGGCGCCCACGTTACCATATGCTCCTGTTAAGCCAGCAACTTTTCCTGTCAGGTCTTTCCGAATTAGAGGAACAGCAGCAAAACAGGCGCCAGCTCCAGCCTGTAAAAATATGGAGCAACTAAATGCCAACAAGAGTACGCTCCAAATAGGCCAAGAAGCATCTATTTGAGTCATGATTGTATAGCCAATCATTGAACCAATTACGAATAATATTAATGCACGTTTTTTATCAATTAAGTCGGAAACCCAACCTCCAATTGGGCGACTTATCAGGTTCATGAAAGCAAAACTCGATCCTACCATACCTGCTTTGGCCACTGACAGCCCAAATGTTGATTCTAAAAACTGTGGAAACATTGAAATAACCGCAAGTTGAGAGCCGAAGGCCAATGCATAAGCCATGCTTAGAATAAATATCTGTTTGAATGCGTATTTTTTTTCTGATGAATTTATTTCATCAAGTTTTGGTAGATTCGAGCGGATGGATTGTATCACGTTAAAAATATAGAGAATGAGTATTACCGTAAGTAGTATGTTAAAAGTAAAGGAAGATAAGAGTTGTAAAGGGTGTCCCGAAAGTTTCCAAACGAGAGTAGCCATAGCCCCATAAATAGGTATCAAAAATAATACTTGGAGAAGAAGGTCCTTTTTTGTTGTTACCTCTATGTTGTGCTCAAATCCGGTCCGAAAGTCACTATTTTTTTCTGAGAATTCTTTTGCAAAAATAAAATAAACAATACCCCAAATGGCACAAAGAATACCGCTGACAATAACAGAATAACGCCAACCTATTTCTTCAGGAAAAAATGAAGCTATAATTGGTAGAGAAAATACGGCTGCTGCCGCACCAAAATTGCCCCATCCTGCGTATATTCCCTGCGCTAGTCCCATTTTCTCTGGGGGAAAATAATCGGAAATCATTTTAATTCCGACAACGAATCCCGCCCCAACAATACCCATTAGTAGTCGTGCTATTAGGAGCTCTTCAAATGTTTTTCCTGATGCGAAATAAAAGCATACTCCGGCAGAGAAAATTAAAAGGGAGCTAAAAACTTTTCTTGGTCCAAAATAATCGACCCATATTCCGATAAGAATGCGAGCAGGAATAGTTAGAGCAACATTACATAGCATTAATATGTTTATTTGCTCTTGGCTAAGACCGACTGTGCGTATGAGAGTAGTGTTAAATGGCGCCATATTAAACCAGGCGACAAAGGAGAAGAAGAATGCGAGCCAAGACAAGTGCAGAATATTATTCTGCTGAGTGTTAAAGTTAAGCATTGGATCCTAGTTTTTGGAATTAGTTTATAGGGCTGGATCGCTAGACATGAACTGATAGGATTTGACTATTCCAACGGAATCAAAAGTGATAATTAAATCCTTAGATTTATTTTTACTGATTACCGAATAGTTATGATTTTCATAAACCCAGATTGGTTGGCCATTTTGAATGCCGGTTTTAAAAGGTTTCCCTAATAACTTTTTTATATCGGATTGGGTAGTGGTCCCATTTACAATGCTCTCAACTTTGGATGTATTAAAATCTTTTCCAACATTACCACATCCACTCAATATTAAAATTACTACAAAACTGATTAGTCCAATGAAGTTCATGAAGGGCCTTCTTTCTCTATATGTAAGGTTTGGTCGATAGTTATATTATATTTTTCCTGATGAAGTTCACGGTTTTCTGAAAATTTAATATCAAGGCCGTACTCTTGTTCGGCTTGCTCCAGAAACGAACTTTCTTCTTCAAAAAAAATTTCATAAATACAGGGGTGTACTTCGATCTGAACACTTTTTCGACTTAGGTAGTTGCTAGTGCCAAGTCGCTGAACAGATCTTATAATTTCATTGCAAACAGTTGTAGGTGATTTATTGTGTCCTTTCCCATCACAATAAGAGCAGGAGTTGCATAATGTTTGTACTAGGCTTTCGCGGGCACGTTTACGTGTCATTTCAACAAGACCCAGTTCCGAAATTTTTAAAATCTTTGTTCTGGATCGGTCACCTTTTAGGGATTGTGTAAGAACGTTCCATACAGTTTCTTTATTTTCTTCTTTAAGCATGTCAATAAAATCTACGATAATAATTCCCCCTATATTGCGTAAGCGCAACTGACAGACAACCTCTTTTACTGCTTCTAGGTTAGTTTTGAGAATAGTTTCTTCTGGGTCGCTATGCCCCACATATTTCCCAGTATTTACATCAATTGCTACCAGCGCTTCGGTTTCGTCTATTAAAATATACCCACCAGATTTGAGCCAGACTTTTCGATCCAATGCTCGATTAATTTCGGTTTCTATTCCAAAGTGATCAAAAATGGGTGCGGATTGCTGGTAAAGTTCGACTTTATTGTAAATATGTGGCAAATAGCTTTCACAGAACTCTAGACAATTTTGATACTCTAATTTGGAATCAACTACGATACGACTCACATCATTAGTAAACAGGTCGCGCACTGAACGAAAGGTTAGGTTGAGATCCTCGTATAAAAGACTACAAGGAGGCGTTTCGACAGCTTTTTGTTGTAAACTTTCCCAAAGACGATGCAGAAAAGTGAGGTCCAATGCGAAGTCTTTTTGTTCGCAATCTTGTCCCGCGGTTCGAACAATATAGCCTCCATCTGGATTCCCAGCTTCTTGGAGAATGATTTTTAATCTTTCCCTTTCTTTTTCATCCTCAATGCGACGTGAAACAAAGGTTTCGCTTGCAGTAGGCAAGTAGACTAGGTAGCGACCAGGAAGGCCTATATAGTTTGTAATACGAGCACCTTTAGTCCCAAGGGGGTTTTTTGTGACCTGAACGATAATTTCTTGTCCTTCCTCCAAGAGATCCTGAATCGGAATCTTGTGGTTAGTTTCTACAATGGAAGAGTCTTTGTTAGACGAGGTAATTCCTTCTCCCTCACTAGAGTTAGTAGGGAGGTCTTTATCAATTGCCCACTCTTCTCCTCCACCTTCGGGGCTTTTTTTAATATTGACATCGTTTGCACAAAGAAACCCAGCTTTATCCAACCCCATATCAATAAAAGCGACCTGCATCCCCGGCAAAACCTTAGTCACTTTTCCCTTATAGATGTTGCCTACAATGCCCTTGTTAGTTCGGTGTTCTATGAATAGTTCAGCAAGTTGGTTACTTTCTGTTAACGCGACTCGAATTTCTCGAGTATTCGAATTAACCAAAATTTCAGAGGCCATACCAAAACCTTTGTATAGTTAACTTACAATATAAAAATTTAATTCAAAAACGACGTTTTAGAGGTTTGATGCTCCTATGCTACAACGAAATTGGTTTCAAACCAAAACATATCACGTTTATGGATAGCTTAAAGAACCGTACGTCTCATTCCTATATTGAGCAATAACCCAAAGGCGAAAAAATTAGTTACAAGCGATGATCCCCCGTAGCTTACTAAGGGTAGAGGAAGTCCGGTTATCGGGAATAAGCCAATAGACATGCCGAGATTAAATAGAAAATAGAAAGAAATTGAACTGACGATTCCCAATGCCAGAAAGAGGCCAAACCGGTCCCTTGCATGAAAGGCAATATTTAACCCTTTGAGAATGATAAAAAGATAAATTGATAATAGAATTATTACTCCAATGAATCCTGTTTCTTCGGCAAATACTGAAAAGATAAAGTCGGTGTGTTTTTCAGGAAGAAAATTGAGGCGGCTTTGTGTTCCCATGAAAAGACCTTTACCCAAAAATCCCCCTGAACCAATGGCTATTTTCGATTGTATTGAGTGATAACCAGCTCCGAGTGGGTCTATTTCTGGATTGAACAAGGTCATTACTCGCTGCTTTTGATAGTCTCGTAAAAAAAACCAGAGCGAAGGGATTAAAAAAACACCGGTACCGAATAATTTTATTAAGAATGCACCATCTATCTCTATGGCAGTAATAAAAACAAGAAAGATTAAGAAAACCATCATGGCTGTACCTAGATCAGGTTGGATAGCTATTAACATGAAAATAACACCAGTTAACAGGGTAGGTACCCATAGATCTTTAAAAAAGTATTGGCCTTGAATTTTCCCAGATTCGAAATATTTAGCTAGAGCAAGGATTAAGGCTATTTTTGCAAACTCTGAAACCTGAAGGCTAAATGAACCAATGCGAATCCAGCGTTTGGCTCCTGAAGCCGTGTCGCCATCTACTACAACATAAATAAGTAATAAAACAGTTATAAAGTAGATAGTGTAAGCGTGTCGACTGAGTTCTCGGTAATCAATTACGAGAGCGATGAGCATAGCTACCAGTCCCAAGAGAATCCAGTAAATTTGTTTGATATAAAGATCACGGAAGAATGGTTCCGCTCGTCCGTGATTTGCACTATTTATAGTTATCACCCCAATAATAGAGATAACAAGGATAGCTGCAAATAAAGACCAGTTAAATTTTGATGCCAGTGTATGATTGGTCATAATTTATTCCCATACTAGCATATTTATTTTATTGATAATTAAACTTCGATGTTAAGAAACAGAAGGTTATAAATAGTTAGCGATTTAAATATCATTGTGAATTCAAAAACTTTTTTTTCTTAAAGCTTGAACAATTAGATTATTTTTTTCAAATTTTATGGATATATGGGAAAAAACTTATGTCCCTCTCCTCTTTAATTAGAAGTATTATTTTTTGGAATACGGATCTTTTTTATAAACCTTTGAAAATAAAAATACTAACTTTTATTTTTTAAGTTGTTAAGCTTAACACTGCATTTTATATTTTGCAGAGTATTCAGTTACAAACGATTCATTCATTTACTAACAGGCTTGTGAAAAAGTTGTTTTTTATCAATGACCCTACTCTAATTACCTTAATCTCATGGCTTTTTAAGCCATAGACTGGGGGAAACTTTTGCTAAATGAGTCTTTTTTTGGGTCATGGTATAAAAACCTGCAGAAATTTAGGGGAATTCTTCTTCTTAGGGTAGATGAATCTTTCCTGCTACTATTCAGGCTGGGTAAACTAACCGTCAAAAAACTGCCAATCAATAACTCCATATGGATGGTGAGAAAATAGGTGTTATGTTGCTCTTTATCGCTTAAAGTGCCTAAATTTAGGATGAATTAATTAACCTTTTTTATCTACTGTCTTAGAACCTTTTTAGACGCGAGTTTCACGGATTTGGTAACTAGAGAAGAAGACTTTGTGAAAAACTTATAGTTGTGAAACAAAGTGTTGCTTTTGGCAATAGACAGGGTTTCCCTTCTTGCTTATAGTTGAAAAAAAAAGAGATATCTTTTTTTTAAGAAAAGCATAGATATTCAGAGTTATCAAACCCCATTTTTCCCCAATATAAATCTAACCCTGTCCACATTTTTTTCACAAATCTGCCAGCGTTTTTTAAAACCTCAATTTTTCATAATTTTTATCAATATAAACCTTGAAAGAGGAAGTGTATTAATTTCTAGACATTTTCAATCATCTGATTAACCCTATTTATCGGTAGAATTTTTTTAGTTACTATTTTGACGATATTTTGTCAGATAGTTTTTAATATCTGAAGGAACTGGGGCTTCAAAAAACAAGGGTTTTTTATTAATAGGGTGATTAATTTCTATTCTATGGGCATGTAAAGCCTGACGAGGAATATTCAAGTGAGGATCGGCAACTTTACCGCCATATAATTTATCTCCAAGAACAGGGTGGTGAATTGAGGCTAAGTGGACTCTAATTTGATGTGTTCGCCCTGTTTTCGGAAATAACCGAAGGTATGAAAAATGTTCAAGGGTCTCTAATACCTCGTAACGAGTTTCTGCTTCTCGGCCCTGATTGAGGGTGGTAGTCATTTTCTTTCTATTGATTTTGTGCCTTCCTATTGGACTTTCAATTATTCCAGAAGCAGGTTTTACTATTCCACGAACAAGAGCGAGATAGGTTTTTTTTATTTTCCTATTTTTAAATTGATTTGCTAGAACGCGGTGTGCTATCTCACTTTTGGCAATGAGTACAACCCCTGAGGTATCCTTATCGAGTCGGTGTATAATTCCAGGCCGTTCGATTCCGCCAATCCCTGACAAACCGGAACAGTGACTTAAAAGTGCATTAACCAAAGTGCCTTTTGCATGACCCGGTGCCGGATGAACCACCATACCTGCAGGTTTATTTACCGCAAGCATCACTTCATCTTCGAATATAATTTTAAGAGGTATAGGCTCAGCTTCTATTCCTGAAGGGGACGGTGGATGAATATTTAGAATTACTTTATCACCAGTTTTGACCTTGTATTTTGCTTGTGCTGGGGAGTTGTTGACAAAAATATGACCTTGTTCGATTAGTTTTTTTAGATGAGATCGACTAAATTCTTTTTGGTTTTCAGAAAGAAAAACGTCCAATCTGAGAGTCTGGTGATTGGAGCCGACTAGAAACTCTAACCTTCTCATAGGGGGAATTTATTTGTAATTAGTGTGGAAACTACTTTTCCATTAATCGAGGCATGAGTTCCACCAAGTTACAAGGTTGGTGAGTACTGTCTAACTGGTGCACGATGATCATGTCCCAGGCATCTTTACATGCTCCGGTGGAACCGGGTAAAGCGAATAAAAATGTTCCATTTGCAACACCTGCAGTTGCCCTAGATTGTATGGTAGACGTTTTAATATTTTGGTAGCTCAACCACCGGAATAGCTCCCCAAAACCAGGAATTGGTTTATCGTATAAAGATTCGAAAGCTTCAGGTGTTACATCTCTGCCCGTAACGCCAGTCCCTCCAGTGGCTATAATGACATCTACTGCAGAAGAGTTGATCCACTCTTTAAGGACGTCTTTTAGCAAGGGTAACTCGTCTTTGACGATTCTTTTTTCTACAAGACTGTGTCCTGCTTCCTTAAGTCTCTTTACCAACGTATCCCCTGATTTATCATTTTCTTCGGTTCGCGTATCGCTGACAGTTAGAACTACAATATTTACAGATTTTTTTTTTGACGTATCGGTCATAAGTTGTTTATGTTTGAAAATAGATAAATTGCACTATGTATTCATTTACACAGAGTATTAAAGTGGTACTTGGCGTAGAAACATTAAACTGTTAATTTAAATTTGTTCCAAATAATAGCGTCCAGTTTAAGTATAAAGGAACAAGAATTAATAACCCATCATACCATATAAAAAAAAGAGAAAAGTAGTTATGCCAACAGCTTTAGTTACAGGAGGTGCTATTAGACTGGGTCGCTCTGTAGCGCTTCATTTGGCAGGCCGAGGATATAATATTGCTCTCCAATATTGTAGCTCAAGGGAATCCGCCAAGCAAACCGCCAAAGAAGTAAGAAACTTTGATGTCCAATGCAAAACCTACCACGCTGACTTCACGGATTTTAACTCTATTCTCTTACTGATGGATCAAGTCTTAGCAGACTTCAACTCTATCGACCTTCTTGTTAATTCGGCAGCAAACTTTATCCAAAAAAAAATAGAGGAGACATCTAACTCAGAGCTTCTTGATACAATTAATATTAATTTAATGGCTCCATTTATTTTGATGAGAGATTTTAAAAAAAAGGTTAATAATGGGTTGATTATAAATATTTTGGACGAGCGCATTCTAAGAAGAGTCTCCACATTTGGTGCCTACTCGGTTAGTAAATCAGCATTAGCCCACCTCACTGAACTTTCTGCTGTGAGCTGGGGCGAAACAGTTCGTGTTAATGGTATCGCACCCGGCCTAATTCTTCCCCCGGCCGGAATTTCTGGCGAATATCTACTAGAGAAAGCACCAAATATTCCTACTAAAACGCATGGAAATACGTCAGATATCCTCAGCGGGATCGATTATTTATTGGATAATTCTTTTGTGAATGGAGAAATTCTGTTTATCGATGGTGGAGAATCGAAAAAAAGGTGATTTATACCTCGAGCCAAACATTTGACTTTGCAGTTTTTGGGGTGATAGGTTAGTCCGCTATGAGCCTAAAAATTTTCAACACTTTATCTGGGAAAAAGGAAATATTTGAGCCTTTGCTTGAAAACATAGTAAGAATGTACGTTTGTGGAGTAACGGTCTATGACTATTGCCATGTTGGCCATGCCAGATCAGGGGTTGTTTTTGATACGATTTTTCGTTACTTGAAGCATTGTGGATACGATGTTACATACGTGAGAAACTTTACAGATATAGATGACAAAATTATCAATCGTTCCAATGAGCAAAATACTCCTTGGCAGGATTTGACCAAAAATTTTATTCAAGCGTTTTACGAGGATATGGGGAAACTCCATATTCAATCTCCAACGGAAGAACCTAAGGCCACAGACCACATTCAAGAAATGCTTGATATGATTTCCTCATTGGTGGAACGAGGGAAAGCTTACGAATCAGGAGGAGATGTTTTTTATGCGGTAAATTCTTTTGATGGATATGGGCAGCTCTCAGGAAAAAATATAGAAGATCTTCAGGCGGGCGCACGAGTAGGTGTCAACGAAAAGAAAAGAGACGCGCTAGACTTTGTTTTGTGGAAAAAAAGTAAGCCCGATGAACCTAAATGGGATAGTCCATGGGGTGAAGGTAGACCTGGATGGCATATCGAGTGTTCTGCGATGGCGCGAAAATACTTTGGAGATAATTTTGATATACACGGGGGTGGGAAGGACTTAGTTTTTCCACACCATGAAAATGAAATCGCACAATCGTGCGGTGTAACCGATTGTTCTCCGGCTAGGTTTTGGGTACACAATGGGTTTGTGAATATTGATAAAGAGAAAATGTCAAAATCGTTAGGAAACTTTTTTACCTTGCGAGATGTTTATAAAAAAATTCATCCGGAGGCCTTACGTTTATTTTTGATTAGCAGTCACTATAGGAGTCCTATAGATTTTAGTATGAAGAACTTGGAGGATGCCGAAAAGGTGATTATGCGTTTCTACGAGTCTTTAGATAATGCGGGATCTGTTATAGGTGAGCAGAATATTTCTTTAGAAGAGATTAAAAACCATCCTTTTTTAGCTAAATGTGAAAAGGCAATGAATGACGACTTTAATACTGCTGTGGTAGTTGCTCACTTGAATGAAGAGTCACGTGGTATCAATTCTGAGTGCAGTCGTATTGGTAATGGAGGTGGGGATAAGAAAAACCTAGTTCTTCGTTTAGCAGCCTTTAAATTTGCAGCTGGGTTACTGGGTTTGCTTACTAGCTCGTCAGAAAAAATAAGGCAAGAAATATTTAATTTAAAAAAAATAGAACTTGAACTGGATGTTGAAAAAATTGAATGTCTCATCAATGATCGTAATAGAGCTAGAAAGAACAAGGACTGGGCTCGAGCAGATAAGTGTCGAGATGAATTAACCCAAATGGGGGTTATTTTGGAGGACACGCCCGAAGGAACTGAGTGGAAAATAAAATGATCTAAAACAGAAAGCTAAGAGTTTTTTAATTGTCAGCGTTGAATTAACTAAGTAATGTTCTCATTCTTGACACTCAATATTTCCTTAACTATTGTACATTAAAGAAATAATATTGACGCTGGTGATAATTTATCCCATAATTCCCCCCTTTCTATTTTTAAAAACACTAGGTATTTTTGACGGCTAGCCCTGATAAGCACTTGATTCCACTTGATGAACGGGATAAAGTGTTCCTCATCCCTAGCTTTGTTGCCTTTAAATAGCATAGTCATAATATGGATCATTTAGACGAATTAGAAAACCAGAGTATTTTTATAATGCGTGAGGCGTATAAGAATTTTAAAAACCTTGCAATGCTTTGGTCTATTGGCAAGGATTCCACGGTACTCGTGTGGCTTGCACGAAAAGCGTTTTTTGGTCACTGTCCTATTCCACTAGTACACATTGATACTACCTATAAAATTCCAGCAATGATTAAGTATCGGGATGAGTTCGCGAAGAAATGGGGGCTTAATTTGGTGGTAGGAAAAAATGAGAAAGCTCTGGCTGACGGGATGAACCACGAACAAGGTCGGCTCGTTTGTTGCGAAGCATTAAAGACCATGGGTTTGCATGCAGTAATGGAACAGGAAGGATATACGGGCTTAATTCTTGGTATTCGCAGAGATGAGGAAGGTACTCGAGCAAAGGAACGTTATTTTTCTCCTCGTGATAAAAACTTTGAATGGAATTTTAAGGATCAACCTCCAGAGTTGTGGGATCAGTTCAAAACATCTTTTACACCCGACACGCATATTCGTATTCATCCGATTCTTCACTGGACAGAATTGAACGTTTGGGAATATATCCATCGTGAAAAAATTCCAATCATTGACCTTTATTTTTCTAACTCTGAGGGTAAACGCTATAGATCATTAGGTTGCGCGCCGTGCACGTTTCCCATTGATTCTAAGGCTAAAAATGTGAACGAAGTTATTGAGGAGCTGAAACAAACTACATCCGCTGAACGTTCTGGCAGAGCCCAAGATCAGGAAAACACATACGCGATGCAAAAACTTCGCGCCCGAGGGTATATGTAATCTAAAGTAGATTTTCGCCCCTCCTAGTTAAAATCAATTTAAAGAGTAATTATGAGTGATAACGGAAGAGCTGATTTATTGAATAGTCGTTTGATGAAGTTGGTCATTGTGGGCCATGTGGACCATGGTAAATCTACTTTGGTTGGCCGTCTTATGTCTGACACGGACAGTTTACCTACGGGGAAATTAGATTTTGTAAAGGACATTTGTAAACGCCAGGGTAAGGAATTTGAATTCGCTTTCCTCCTTGATGCATTGGAAGAAGAACAGGATCAAGGAATTACGATTGACACGTCACAAATTTTTTTCAATACACAAAAAAGGCGGTATGTGATCATTGATGCTCCTGGGCACAAGGAATTTTTAAAGAACATGGTCACTGGCGCGGCAAATGCGGAGTCAGCTTTACTTCTCATTGATGCATATGAAGGGGTTCAAGAACAGTCAAGACGCCACGGATATATTCTTAAATTACTCGGGTTAACACAGGTGGCTGTGGTTATTAACAAGATGGATTTAGTTGATTATGATCCTGAGGTTTATTACAAAATTAAATCAGAGTACACCAAATTTCTTGATTCAATGGGGATTGAGGCTAGGGAGTTTATTCCGGTTTCTGCTAAATTGGGAATTAATATTGCACAAACCAGTAAAGAAATACCTTGGTATAAAGGACCGAGTATTCTAAGTATGTTAGACAAGTTCACAGAAAAACAACCGCCGACACACCTTCCATTTCGTTTCCCAGTTCAGGATGTTTACAAATTTGATGATCGTAGGATAATTTCTGGAAGAGTCGAATCGGGAACGGTTAACGTAGGTGACCAAGTAGTTTTTTCACCTTCAAACAAGATGGGGGTGATTGGCTCAATTGAAGCGTGGAGCGTGAAAAACCAGCCTATAGAAGCCAAGGCTTCTCAGTCAATAGGCTTTACCCTTAAAGAACAGATTTTTGTGGAGCGTGGCGATGTTGCAACTCTCAAGTCAGAATTACCTATTGTTTCTACTACGTTTGATGTCAATATTTTTTGGATGGGTAAGCGTCACCTCGAAAAAGGAATTACGTATAAGCTGAAATTAACTACCCAAGAAGTCCTTTGCGAGATTGTAGAATTTAAAAAAGTGGTGGACGCCTCGACGCTAGAAACACTTAAAGGTCAAGAGTTCTTAGCTAAAAACGATGTTGCTGAAGTTACGCTGCGTACTTTTACCCCGGTGGTTTTTGATCTATTTGGCTCGATTCCAACGACGGGTCGTTTTGTTTTGGTCGATGAATACGATGTGTGTGGCGGTGGAATTATTACTACATACACGCCAAATAAAACGGATCGTTTGCGTGATGAAGTTCGCCATCGAGATTTTCATTGGCTCAAAAGTGATATTAAATTAGAAGAAAGGGCTTATAGAAACGGACATCAGTCTACCTTAATATTGATTGCAGGACCGTCTGGCGTTGGAAAGGCGAAGCTCGCTAAGCATCTTGAGCGAAAACTCTTTGAACTTAATTACCAGAGTTATCTTTTGGATGGTCGTAATGTCGCCTTGGGTGTTTCTGCTGATATTGAGTCAGAGCAGAAAAAGCAAGAAGGTGAAGTTCTTCGTCGATTTGGTGAAGTAGCAAAACTGTTTCTTGATGCTGGACATGTCGTTATATCGACATCTAATGTTTTCAACCAAGAGGATCACACGGACCTTCGCTTATTAGTTGAACCCTGCCAAGTTGTCGAAATTTTTGTTACGGATGCTGAAGAGTTAACTAAAAATTGTGATATTAAATTGTCCATGGAAGAGGCAGAAAAAGAAAGTGAAGCGGCCAATACGATTTATAATTATCTGAAAAATAAAAAAATTCTTACAGGACATAATTACTCTATCTAAGCTTATTCTTTTATCTTAGTTTTTTATTTTGGAAAAGGATTGACATTTAGTTGATGAGGTGCAAAATATACTCCTTTCTATTCCTAACAATAGTTTGTTTTTAAGCGAGGTTTCAAAAATGCCCAAAGTGACTATAACCAATGAAGAAACAGGAGAATCCAAGGAATACAAGTTGGGTTATGGTGCTAACTTAAGAAAGTCTGCATTGTTTCAGGATGTAGATCTTTATAAAGGACTGAATACTCAATTGAACTGCCGAGGAATGGGCCTTTGTGGAAAGTGCGTCATAGAGCCTACCCCACTTGAAAACGTAAGCGAACAAACTTTTTTTGAAAAAATTCATCGGTTAGAACCCCACCAAAGACTTGGGTGCCGTACTAAGGTTTTTGGGCCTGTTACGGTCAAAGCAGGAATTCAAGATTAAATTCTTCAGTACTTCCACCCTTATCTAAATCGAAAAGGATAGCAATAAAAGCTTGCTGCTTCTTCCCTTTTTTCCAGTATTATATTTGCAGGATTATGAGGATAGGTAGAAGAGTTAATCCTATCAAGGTAATGAATGCGTGGATCAAAATGTCCCATCGTTTGCTGATAGGAATGAGTGTGATAAAGTAAGCGAAAACTAAGTAGTCCCAGAGGGTATTTTCTCCATGAACTTGATTCATTATCAGGAAATTGACTAGGCAAATAAGAACCCCGTAGTATAGAAAGCCATGTATTCTAATCATGGTAGGAGTCTTTTTTTGGAAAGCCATGAAAACTCCTAAAAAGACATTTAGAACATGAAAACCAATTGCGGGAAGTACCCAGATCAAAGCTGAGGAAGATGAAAGAGTTGGAAATAGTTCAGTTGCCATAAAATTAATTTTTGTGGATAGGGCGAAGCTTTAGTCAAAGAAAGAGAAAATTTTAACATGGATATAGATTTAAAAAATCGTAAAGTAGTTATCACAGGGGTTAGTGAAGGTATAGGAAGAAGTTTAGCTTTGGCTTTCGGTGAGGCTGGAGCAAAGGTTGCCGGATCCGCTCGCAATAGTGAACGACTTCATGCAATTGAAAGTGAAATTTCTGGAACAGGACATTTTTTTTGCTCGGCCGATTTCTCTCAACCAGATGATATTCAAATATTTTATAATGAAACAATCTCTGCAATGGGAGGAGTTGATATTCTTATAAATAATGTAGGGTCGATCCAGAAGTTAGCGGGGTTTTTCGATCTTAGTGATGAAGACTGGCAGAAAGTATTTGATCTTAACCTTATGTCAGCCGTAAGAGCGTGTCGGTTATTTAGCTCGTCCCTAAAGCAATCCGTATCACCGAGAATTATTAATATTACATCGGTTGCAGCAAGCCGTCCTGGTGATGTATTCCCTCATTATAGTGCAGTAAAAGCAGGACTGTGTAACTTAACCATTTCGCTGGCTCGTTCTCTTGCCAGCGACAAAGTGCTAGTCAATTCGGTTTCTCCGGGGCCTGTTTGGTCAAAGTCTTGGGATGACGAAGCTAAGAACATTGCTGAAAAATCAGGAAATGACTTGCAGGGTATAGTTGATGAAATGCGAACTTCCTCAGCTGAAACATTATTGCTTAAACGGATGGGAGTTCCTGATGATGTCACGGGTTTAGTCCTTTTTCTAGCTTCTGATTTGTCAGGCTGGATAACTGCATCCAACTTTACGGTAGATGGCGGTTTTAACCAGAATCCTTACTAAATAACCAATAAGCTTACAAAAACATTTAAATAAATAATTTATGACAAAAACTATAAATCCAGAGATTTTTAGGGAATACGATATTCGCGGGTTAGTGGATAAAGATTTGACACAACACTCCACAGAACAGATTGGCAAAGGTATAGGTACCTATATTCGAAGAAATGGAGGGAAAACCCTTACGGTTGGGTATGACATGAGGACTAGTTCTATCCCTTTTCGAGATAGTCTTATCTGTGGATTGAACTCCACTGGCTGTGATGTCATAGATATAGGTATGGTCCCAACTCCAGTGGCCTATTTTTCTTTGCATCATTTGAAACCAGACGGTGGCGTGATGATAACAGGAAGTCATAACCCATCAGAGTTTAATGGATTCAAAATAAGCAATGGATTGCATAGCTTATACGGAGAAAGTATCCAAGAGTTACGAAGGTTAATTGATAATAATGATTTTGAGTTGGGTAGTGGAGAACTGAGCCATGAGAATATTTTAGAAAATTATATTCAAGGTATCTTGGATCTTGTCAAGATTTCGCGCTCTGTTAAGGTTGTGGTCGACGGGGGCAATGGATGTTTTGGAATCGTAGGACCGAAGCTCTTAAAGAGAATAGGTGCAACCATTACCGAGTTGTACTGTGAGCCTGATGGCAACTTCCCTAATCACCATCCGGATCCAACGGTAGAAAAGAATATGTTGGATCTTAGTAATAAAGTTAAGGAAGAGGAGGCAGAACTTGGAATTGGGTTTGACGGTGATGCGGACAGAATTGGTATTGTAGATGAGAAGGGGGAAATTCTTTGGGGAGACCAGCTATTAATGATATTTGCAAGAAATATCCTAGAGCATAACCCTGGTGCAACGATTGTAGGTGAGGTCAAGTGTTCTCAGAATCTTTTCAAGGATGTTGAGGGTCATGGTGGAACAGCGGTTATGTCCGCTGCTGGTCACTCATTGATTAAAAAGAAAATGCAAGAAACTAATGCATTACTAGCAGGTGAAATGAGTGGCCATATTTGCTTTGCGGATCAATATTATGGTTTCGATGATGCTATTTATGCAGCGTGTAGAATCCTTCAAATAGTTGCATCTTCGAAACAAAAGGTCTCAGAAATGCTTGCCGATATTCCAAAAATGGCAGCTACTCCAGAAATTCGCGTTGATTGTCCTGATGATCAGAAGTTCAAAATCGTCCGTGAACTTACAGAGGAGTTTAAAAGAGGATATGAGGTGATTACTATTGATGGAGTTAGAATAAACTTTGATAACGGTTGGGCGTTAATTCGTGCTTCAAATACGCAACCAGTCATCGTTTTTAGATTTGAAGCTAATAACGCCGATCAGCTTGATGAAATCATTGCTATCGTTCGGGAAGTTATGACCCAATATGAGCCTTTCGTTACCCTTGGTCATGAATTGTGCTGAAAAGGTACCTGCATACTCGGTTCCGTGTTCAAGATATTGACCGTTCTATTAATTTTTATAATGACATTCTTGGATTGGAAATTATTGAGCGTAAAATATCGCCTCGCGGTTCACAGCTTGTGTTTTTACGTTTTCCTGATACTGATTGTGAACTTGAATTATGTTCTTTTCCAGATAGCGGCAGCATTAAGGTTCCGGAGGACTTGGTGCACTTAGCATTTCAGGTTGAGGATCTTGAAAAATGCATCTTTAGACTAAAGGAGAAAGGGATTCCCATAACGGAAGGACCAGTTGAAGCAGCAAGTGGAGCGCAATTTATTTTTACTGAAGATCCGGATAAATACGAAATTGAATTGATCCAATACTCAAAAAAATAAACTTACAATGATAATATTATTATAAAATTTTGAGAGTTTAATGAATCTTTATTTCACAATTATTCCTGCATATCCTACGACATGATCCATGTCGCCACTTACCTCACCAGAGGTCATGTATTTAGTCAAAAGAGCTTCTTTTGCTCCAATCTTGTGTGCAGACATTAACATTATTACAGCAGGGTTCACTCCACACATTGAAATATTTTTATCACACACCGTGTTATAGAGTCCCTTAGCATCGAGTTTTAATATCTGATCGATAGCATATTTATCTTTCTTGGATGCACTTTCATGAGTTTCGAAATGAGTCATGTCAGAGCTCGCTATGATAAGAACTCGGCGCTTAGTTTTTTTAACCGCCTTGACTATCGAATGGCTTAGCTCTTCACACTTGTCTAGTCCCAGACGCATTATACAAATTGGTACAATTTTAAAATTATCACGATAAAATTGAAGGAAAGGTAATTGTGTTTCAATTGAATGTTCTTTTTGGTGTGCGGTGCTATCTTTTTTTGTGATGGCAGATACTTGGCAGATCGCATCGGCTAGCTCATGGTCAATTTCAATTTTCCCCTGAGGCATTTGCCAGACTCCCTCTGACATAATTGAGACTTGTTCGCCAGTCCCTGTATGATTTGGGCCTAGAAGGATTATCGTTTCAGGGATCTCAATATTCGAATAAATAGACCCGGCGACTTCACCGCAGTAAGCTAACCCTGCATGAGGAGAAATAATTCCGATAGCTTGAATTTTTTTCGAGGTTTTATTGTCAGATATATTTTTACTATGACGTCTTATTTCTTTAGTCAGCAGGTGACCGTCACTTGGATAGAAGCGCCCGGACACAGCGGGATGTCGGACCATAAAAAACCATCTCCTATATTTATATTGTACACTTTTATATTTTCGGTTATCAGTTCTCGAATTTAAGTATAAAAGAGAACAACAATAGTAAAGGCTTTTACCGAGGGGAGATACTAGAAAGTAAGTCGATTCTTTTTAAGCCAGTTATCTGAGTCAAACTGTTTACTACGGAACTCTTCGAAAGCTACCTCATCCCTAGAAAGTTTGCGCCCATCAATGAATTGAGATTTTTTAGAAGATTTTTTTCGTGTTTTCTTTGGGGCAGTGGGTTTTTCTACTATGTCCCCTTGTTCTATATCCAATTCTAGGGATTCTGTAAGCACCTGCATTTTGAGAACCAAAACCATGAAACTTTGAGGACATATCTCATTATTTTTTTGAATTTCCTCTATGGTCTTCCTTACTTTTTCCGAAGTAAGGACAGCTTCTGTTATAGCCTTTGATAATTTTTCGAAATGTGGGTCAGAATCGTGGGAGTGGCTCATAAATTTCCCTTTCCTGGTGTTATCTCATAAGTTAAAAGGTGTTTTACGTAACTTTGTTTATATTTAAACGGTAAGCTGTTTGGCCTTCAGTGTCAAGTAACATTAGGAAATTCAAAGAGTCAGCATTCTTGAAAAATCTCAAATAAAAAGATTTAGGTTTAAAATTCAATACTTTGGTATTGAAGAATCGATTCTTTCAGACCAATCTTCGATCCCGCCCGCCATACTTTTAACATTCTCAAACCCCATTTGTTTAAGAGCTTTGGCCGCCTTCAAGCTTCTTACCCCAGCTTTGCAGTGAAGTATGATTTCGTCGTTTTTAGAAATGCCATTAAGGTTTTTCGGTTTCATCTCCTCAATTTTACCTAGTGGAATGAGAACCGAACCATCGATTCGGCAAATATCGTATTCTGAAGGTTCTCGCACATCAACCAAAGTAAAGTTGTCTGATTTGTCTAATTTTTGTTTAACCTCTTCGGGTGAAACTTCCCACTTTGCATTTTCAGATTCTTCTTCTGCGGCTGAAGGTATGCCGCAAAATTGTTCGTAATCGATCAGTTCTGTAATGGTTGGATTATCTCCGCAGATTGGACAATCCTTATCCTTTCGTAATTTCATTTCTCTAAACTTCATTCCAAGTGCATCAAAAAGCATCAAGCGTCCAACCAAAGTGTCACCTTTGCCTAGAATAATTTTAACCACTTCGGTAGCTTGTATGAGGCCAACAATACCAGGTAGGACTCCAAGCACACCACCTTCAGCACAACTCGGGACTAAACCTGGTGGCGGTGGTTCAGGATAAAGGCATCGATAGCATGGGCCTTCTTTTGAGTAAAAGACTGATGCCTGTCCTTCGAAGCGAAGGATGCATCCATAAATATAAGGTTTCCCTAGTAAGACTGCGGCATCATTGGCCAGATAACGAGTTGGGAAATTATCGGTTCCATCTACAATGATATCGTAGTCGTTAAAAAGTTCCATTGCATTTTCAGAAGAGAGTCGGATGTTATAGGTAACAACTTCCACATCGGAATTGATATCAGATAGGCGGTTTTTTGCTGAGTCGACTTTTAATTTGCCGACGGTCGATTCGCCGTGCATGATCTGACGTTGCAGATTACTCTGATCCACAACATCAAAATCAATGAGTCCTAATTTACCTACCCCAGCAGCAGCTAGATAAAGACCTAGTGGAGACCCGAGCCCACCTGTCCCAATACAAAGTACCTTGGCGTTACATAATTTTTCTTGGCCCTCGACACCAACCTCCGGGAGGAGCAGGTGGCGACTATAACGGGCAATCTGATCTTGTGACAAGCCCATAACGTTTTTTCCAATTAAAGGTTTCTTAATCTAATAATCAATATACTGAGGTTTATGTCCAATTTTAGCAGAAAGGGTTGAGGTGTCCAAAGATTAATATTATTGAGCAGGTTGAAAAAACTCGAATTTTATATTAGCTAAAAATCTTAGGATAGGAAAAAGAATTAGGACACTTTCCCCAATTTTTTTGATAGGAAAATGTAGTATCTTTTCTAGAGTCTCTACTCATTTATTGAGGAGGACTTCATCTCATAACTTAACTTCATTGAAAGCTTCTTCAAACCCAGCAATAGAACCTTCAAGCACCTGGTCAGGAAGGCAATAAGAGATTCTAAAATACCCGGGGGAACCAAACCCTCGGCCTGGAACAACCAGAACTTTTTTTTCTGCTAATTTCTGAGTAAACAATACTTCATCTTTGAGAGGGGATTTTGGGAAAAAATAAAATGCCCCCTGTGGTTTAACCACAGAATATCCAATACGAATAAGTTCCGCGTAAAGGAAGTCGCGCTTTTTTCTATATAATTCTGCATCTACTGAAACACTTTGAACATTCTTAATGGCCCTTTGTATTAATGCCGGAGCGTTAACAAATCCTAATACTCTATTAGAAAAAATGAGACCAGATATTAAATTATCAGCATCGGCGCACTTTGGATTTACCGCTACATAACCAATTCGTTCGCCGGGTATAGCGAGGTCCTTTGAATGTGAGGTGATATAAATACTATTGTCATATAATTCGAGAATATTAGGTGTCTCAACTCCATCAAAAACTATTTTTTTATATGGATCATCCGAGATAAGGTATATCGGATTATTATTATCGGTTGAGTATTTCTTGAGAACAGACGCCAATTCCTCAAGTGTTTTTCGGGAATAAACTACACCCGTAGGATTATTAGGAGAGTTTATGATTACGGCTTTGGTTTTTGATGAAAGTGCTTCGCGAAGAGCTTTAAAATTAAGGCTAAAATCTTCATTAGTTGGGACCGTTATAGTCTTCCCTCCATGGTTTTCAGAATAAAATAAATACTCTACAAAAAATGGTGAGAAAACGATAACCTCTTCGTCCGGATCCAATAATGTTTTAAGGGTGATGTTTAATCCCCCTGCTGCCCCGCATACCATGATAATATGATCAGCTGTTAATTCTTTACAGGCCGCCTCTATAGACAATGTTTTTGCGATAGCTTCACGTACATCATGTAAGCCTGCATTTGGCATATAACGGTGGAGACCCTGACCGGAATCGTTAACAGCAGATTTAATAGCCTGCCGTAACTCTTCTGGGGGTTCGACAACTGGGTTTCCTAATGATAAATCAAATACATTATCCGCTCCATACTTCTGTTTCATCTGCAGGCCTTCTTCGAACATTTTTCTAATCCAAGAAGAGCTCTTCAGTTTATCGCTGATTATTTGCGAAATCGGCATTTCAACCTCAATTATGAAAATATTTAAAAAATATCAATAACATAAAGTTCCCATCTTGCGCAACTGACTTGAGAGGAGAGTTTATTTCTACTATGCTTATACCTTTATTTTTAGTTTAATTCTTTAAAAGGATCTAGTTATGCCATCGAATTCTCCTGTTATATGTTTTAAAGATGTTTACAAATACTATCACTCTGGAGATGAGAAGGTTACAGCTTTGTCTGGCGTTAGTCTGGAAATTCAGCAGGGGGATTTTGTTTCGATAATGGGTCCGAGCGGCGGTGGTAAAACCACTTTCTTAAATTGTTTAGGGGGATTAGATTTTCCTGATCGAGGCGAAATTTATCTTAATAATCGTCTACTAAACAGTCTAGGTGACAAGGAACTTACAGAGTTGAGGCGAAAGGAAATAGGGTTTGTTTTTCAATTTTTTAATCTTATGCCTACTCTGACAGTTCAAGAGAATATTGAACTCCCACTTTTGATTAGTCACTCGGCAAAGTCTGAAAGCAAGCAAGTACAGACCCTGTTAGATTATGTTGGACTTCTTCACAGGGCAAACTCTTTTCCATCTGAATTGTCCGGTGGCGAGATGCAGAGGGTTGCAATTGCCCGAGCATTGGTCCATCGGCCTTCGATAGTCCTGGCAGATGAACCAACAGGTAATCTTGATTCTGAAAATGGAATTAAAATTCTAGAACTTATGAGTAAAGCTTCAGCTGATTTCAATACCACTGTGGTTATGGCAACCCATAACTCCCAGATAGCAGATTATGGGAATCGTCACTTTGAAATTCGTGACGGGAGGGCCACCTCAAGGTCAAATTGACATGCACCAAAAAAATTTGAGAGTTTGGAAACTATGTTTGTAATTTTATTTTTTGAAACGAGTTATAAAACTTAACAATGGGTTTTCTTTTTTATTTTAAAGATCTATTCTTGGCACTTATTTTACGCCCTGTTTTGCGTGATCCCTTTAGGATGATTATTACAATACTGGGCGTAGCTATTGGTGTCTCGGTATTTTTAAGCATTCAGTTAGCGAATACACAGACCCTCCATTCATTTAAAGAAAGCGTTAACCTTGTTCTTGGAAGTGCCGATGCTGTTATTCATGCAGAGGGTATGGCTTTTGATGAACAAGTGTTTAAGAAAGTGTCACGTCTTCGGGGATCGCTTAAGTCCTATCCAATTATAGAAGGATACGGTGTTGAATCACAATCAGGTCAGGTTGTAGAGATTCTTGGGACAGACCTATTGCAAGATAGTGGTATCCGAGACTTTTCAATTAAAACGGTGGAAAAAGATCTTAAGGGCCTGTTGCCTATTATTATGGACCCCACGGGTATCGTGTTGCCTGAAAAGTTTATTCCGGGCACAAACTTCCAGCCGGGGGATAGTATCATTTTTCTTATTAACGGTGTTGAGAAGACATTCAATGTGACGGCGATTTTAGAGAATAAAGGTTTAGCCCGTGCACTTAATGGAAACTTTGCATTAATGGACATAGCTGCGGCCCAGTGGGCTTTTGGAAGAGTAGGTAAGCTTGATCGTATTGATATTGAATTTAAGAAAGAAGAAAAGTTTGATTTAATGCGCGAAAAAATTTCAGGGGTATTGCCCGGATTTCTTCGTGTAGATAGGCCAGAGAGAAAAAACCGACAGGTCGAGAAGATGCTAAGGGCATTTCAGTACAACCTCACGGCCTTAAGTTTCGTTGCGCTTATTGTTGCCCTTTATCTTATTTATAATATGGTTTCATTGTCGGTCGTTCGTAGGCGGACAGAAATAGGAACGCTTCGCGCTATCGGAGCAACTCCGCTACTGGTTGCCAGTATTTTTTTTATTGAAGCCGGGATTATCGGTACCGCAGGTTCTGTAATAGGGATTTGGTTAGGTAAACATTTCGCGCAATTTTCTCTAGCCGCAGTTTCTATCACGGTTAACAATCTTTATGCACCGAGTTATGCGACCGAAATCGAATTTTACTGGTCTCAAGCGTGGCCTTACCTATTGATGGGAATAGGACTTTCGTTGGTTTCGGCTCTCATACCTGCCATTGATGCTGCCAGAACCTCACCCACAACCGTGATGCGACGAGGCAGTTACGATTTGAAAATTTTTCGAGGTGACAGGAGGCTGACCTTCTTGGCTTTGATTTGCTTTGCCATGGCCGGAGTATTCAGTTTTTTACCACCCATAGGGGGCTTCCCTTATTTCGGATTCTTGGCAGTATTTCTAGTTATTATGGGGCTTTCTTTCCTTTCACCCTTAGCTTTAATCACGGGGCGAGATCTTTTAAGCGGTACTTGTAAAAAATATTTTGGTGGAGAAGGTTTTCTAGCAAGCATGAACCTGTCGCAAAACATTGGTCGAAACTCGCTTGCTATTTCTTCACTCGCGATAGCCTTCATGATGATTATAAGCATGTCAATTATGGTTCACAGTTTCAGGCAGACAGTGATTGTGTGGATTGATCAAACGTTAAAGGCTGACCTCTTTGTTCGGGTTGCTGGCGGAAGAGATATTGATTATCAGTTCACTTTACCGGGTGACCGAGTAGAAGACTTAAGGAAAATTTCCGGGGTTGCCGCTGTAGATATGTTTCGCGCACAAGATGTTACTTATAATGAAAAACCAGCTGTATTAGGGTCAGGTGATTTCGAAGCGCTATCTAGGTTTGGTAACTTAGTTATTAAATCTGGTTTAGCTGCGCATGAACTTTCAGCCCAGATGGTAGGTCAAGATCACGCTATTGTTTCAGAGTCTTTTGCTTTGAAACATAATTTAGGGGTGGGTGAACTATTGACGATGGAGACTCCGAGGGGATCCGTTAAGTTCAAAGTCATGGCAATTTACTACGACTATTCAAGAGAACGAGGGTACATCATTATAGACCGTTCAATGTTTGTTAAATACTATGGTGATACAGACGTAAATAGTTTTGTCATTTACCTTTCAAATAAACAGGATATAGAAAATGTTCGTCAGGAAATTCTAACGACGCTCGGTTCGGATTATCGCTTGATTATAAGATCAAACCCAGAATTAAAAACAAACGTACTGGAAATATTTGATAAAACATTTGCTATTACCTATTCACTTGAAATCATCGCCGGTGGCGTGGCCTTACTTGGGTTGTTCAATACCTTGATTGCTCTAATTCTTGAACGCAAAAGGGAGATTGGGATTTTGAGGTTTATAGGTGGTTTCCGAGAACAGGTAAAACGAATGGTTCTCATTGAGGCTGGTATATTGGGGTTTATTGGTTCAATCTTGGGCGTGGCTGCCGGAGCAGTTGTTTCATATATTTTGATTTTTGTAATAAACAAGCAGTCCTTCGGCTGGACTATCCAAATTCACTATCCCTATATTTTTGTTTTACTATCATTGGTTTTATTTTGGGGGATTTCTCTTGTTGCCGGGCTTTATCCTGCAAAGCTTGCGACAAGTTTAAATCCAAAGGAAGCAGTTCGCGTTGAGTAACTGTAATGGGCAATTGAATGTCGGGTAGTTTTGTAGTTCCCCACCTACCGCACAATCCCCCCCTACATATGGTAGGATAGCATCCCAAACTTTAATTATTATAGACCAAGCGTCTTTGAGCTTTTATAAATTTGGGTTTTTCGAAAGTCCAATAAACCATGAATAGCTTAATAAGCTTT
>Ga0209228_1000128_pt1 | contig 35974 bp, 16 predicted proteins | sample METZYME_3_150m_FD_187547 | JGI IMG/M metagenome (GOLD analysis project Ga0209228, IMG submission 187547) | Marine microbial communities from oxygen minimum zone in mesopelagic equatorial Pacific - METZYME_3_150m (SPAdes) (version 2) | ecosystem: Environmental > Aquatic > Marine > Oceanic...
GCTTCAACGTAAGTATCAGTTCGATATTTTTCAAAAACTCCGGCTGATACTTCACCCTGATCACAGGATATGCTGCTTATGTCGGCAGGAAGGCAATGCATGTAAAGTGCTTCACCGTCTTTGGTAAGCCTCATATTTTGTTCAGTACACTCCCAGTCTTTATGCTCAGCATTCTGCTCAAGGCATCTTTTTTCCAATTCTTTCAAACCCTGCGTGTCCTGATTCCGTAAAAGTTCTGTTCTTTGTTCCATTACTTTGTATGGAGCCCAGCTTTTTGGATATACAATGTCTGCATTTTGGAATGCTTCATCCATTGAGTTGCAAACATTGAATGAACCTCCGCTTTCCTTAGCAAATGTGCCTGCAGTTTCCATGATTTCCGGAATCAATTCATAGCCCTCCGGATATGCCAGAGAAACTTCCATACCGAACCTTGTCATCAGTGCAATTACTCCCTGAGGTACAGACAGCGGCTTACCGTAACTTGGTGAATATGCCCAGGTCATGGCTATTTTTTTGCCTCGTAAATTATCTATGCTGGAGTTGCCATCACTGGAAGCAAAATGATGTGTCAAATGAAGAAAGTCAGCCATTGTCTGAGTTGGATGATCCATATCACACTGCAGATTTACCAGAGCAGGGCGTTGATTTAAAACCCCTTCCTCTTTGCCGAGGTCAAGGGCCTCACCAACCTCACTCATGAAGGCGTTGCCTGCACCAAGGTACATGTCATCTCTGATACCTATGACTTCAGATAAAAAAGAAATCATATTGGCAGTTTCACGTACAGTTTCTCCATGTGCGATTTGTGATTTTCCTTCATCCAGGTCCTGGACGCTCAAACCCAGCAGGTTTGATGCAGAGGCAAAAGAAAATCTGGTGCGTGTTGAATTGTCCCTGAACAATGACACCGCAATCCCCGACTCAAACAGCCTGGTTAAAATGTTGTTGCTGTGAAGATATTTAAGTGCGTCCGCAATATTCAAAACGGCTTTCAGCTCCTCAACAGACCTTTCCCAGGTGAGCAGAATGTCTTTTTGAAAAAGACTGGCTTCAGTGTTTTTTATGTTAGAGATGTAATGTTCGAATTCTTTCATATTAATGTTAATCTTGTTTTGCATATGATTTAAAAAAGCATTTGATCATTAAAAAAATTCTTCAAAAAAAGGGTTATTTGAATTAATTTTGCCAGATATTTAATTAATGAATCTTGTTCCTGCTTCACCGCAGATCGTCTGCTGAAGCAAATTTACTTTAGTAATGTAGGACCTTTTGCCTCCGCATTCTAAAAAATCAATCATGGCCTTTATTTTTGGCCCCATGCTTCCATCAGGAAACATACCGGATTCATAAAGTTCTGAAGTTTCCTTCAAGGTTAATTCTGAAAGGCTTTTTTCATTTGGCTGCTGATAATTTATTTTAACTGCATCTATATTGGTCAAAATCACCAGTTCCACTTCAAGATTCTGTGCACGTTTTTGAGCTCTTTCCATAAGCATGCGTGCAAGCAGACTAGAGGCAAGATCTTTATCAACCACTCCTTCCACTCCCTTGAATATTGCCGCGGGTTTTTTGTCTTCAGGAACTATGCGGTTGTAGGAAATTCCATAATTGCATTCATAAGTTTCAGAATCTTCGTTTTGTTCAGGCATGACCTTCACCACTGGGATGCCTCCCCCTCCGACTGAAATGGGAATGTTACCAGACAAATAACAGGCTTCTATCATATCAATTTCCACGATACCTTTTGGAACAGGCGAAGGTACGACACGGCGCCAAATTTCCAACTGGTCCTGTGTGTTCCCAGAGGATGCTGAACTTGAACTTAACTCATGATTTTCAGGATTGTCCGCATTCTTGTAAAATTTTGCACAGTAGTCCGGAGTTTCATTCATTAACCTCGATGCTTCCTCTTTTGTTAACGGAGGACCAATAAATTTGCTTGGATTCTGGAAGGCAGGATCTTCTGCATCAACAATCACCTGGGTAATTATTTCAGCAGTATGGATTCCCAACCCCCTGACTTGCAGGGAGTTTGAAAGCTGGGCCAGCATGTATCCAAGGGCTCCCTGAGAATCTGCTCCGCAGACATCAAGCGGAATTTTATGCAGGTGATTGCTGGAATACTCTGAACGCAGAAGAATATTGCCAATTTGCGGTCCGTTGCCGTGGGTCACTACATAATAGCAATCCTGATTTTCCTTTATGAAATCAGCTATTTTTTCACATGTTTCTGCTGTGCGTTTCCACTGTCTGGGTAAATCCTGATTGATCAACTTGCCTGTACTTGGATCAATTTCAATAGGGGAAATTTCATTCCCTCCCAGGGCAAAAATGATAAGTTTGTTTTTTTCCATCATGCAGCATCAGGCCTTACGCTCATTTTCTTCAGAGGCAGTTCATATTGGCGCTCGCCGTTGTACTGAAAGAACGCGTTTGACACTGCAGAAGCAGTAGGCACAAGACCAATCTCACCTACCCCCTTTGCTCCACATGGTCCGAATTCATCTGGCTCCTCAACACCGATAACTACTATGTTTGGTGTTGAAGCGGCGCGAATCATACCAAGTTTCCCGAGCCTAGTATGCTTTGGTCTTCCTTCCTGCATTTCAAAATTTTCTGAAAGTGCGTAGCCCAGACCCATATGTACAGAACCTTCAAGCTGTCCTTCAAACAAGACGGGATTGATTATTCTTCCGGCATCATGGGCCGCGAAAACAGTGTCGATTTGTCCTGAATCGTCAAGTGTCACTACCTGCGTTGCATAACTGTATGAGTAATGTGTCTGCGGGTCTTCTGTCTTTGATGCAAGTGATGTGGTCCAGTCGCAAATCCATTCTCCCTCATATTCACGTCCCACTAATTCTGCAAGCGAGTGTGTTTCAAGATCGGCTTTAATTTTTGAACCCGCATCCAGTACGCTGTTACCAATTATAGAGGTGCCGCGTGAAGCAGTGGTCATACCTGCTGGAGCCTCCTTTGATGTATCAACTTTGACTGAGATCAGTTCAGGACTGATACCAGTTGCTTCGCATAAAAATTGAACGGCCATTGTAAAAACTCCCTGACCCATTTCGGTCCATCCGTGGTGAATTGTAACATTATCGGGAGAATCAATAACCACCTTCACCTTGCCTTCATCTGCTATTCCGTTACCGATTCCGGTGTTCTTCATACCACATGCTATGCCTGCGTATTTAGCATTTTGAAATTTTTCTTTGACAGCTAGCAACGTTTTTTGAATTCCTATTCCCGATGTTATTTTCTGACCTGTTGATGTACAGTCTCCGGGTTTTAGTGCGTTGTCGAAGCGTATTTGCCAGCGGTCAAATCCGCCAAGTTCACATAACTCATCAATACAGCTTTCAACGGCAAAATTAATCTGATTAACACCAAATCCGCGCATGGCCCCGCAGGGAACATTATTGGTATAAACTGCACGACTTAGGATTTCAACCGAAGGAATCGTATAGACACTTGTTGCGTGTCCGGCCGCACGTTCTAGGACTTTCATGCCTACCGAGGCGTATGCCCCTGTATCACCAATGATGTCTGCCTTGATAAATGTAAGTTTGCCATTTTTATCACATCCCATAGAAATATCCATTGACATAGGATGGCGTTTAGGATGCATCAGCAGTGACTCCGGTCGGGTCAATGCTACTCGAACAGGAAGCTGAAGTAAGTGAGCGAAAAGGGAAGCATGTCCCTGCACTGAAATATCCTCCTTTCCTCCAAATGCTCCGCCATTTGGCATCAGTGAAACAACCACATTTTCTAGTGGAATTCCTAAAATCTTGCTGATACTGTTCCTGTCTTCATAGACTCCCTGTCCTTGTGAGAAGACTTCAATTCCATCTTCCTGGGGTTTTGCGACACAGCATTCGAGTTCCATGAAAGCGTGTTCTATTCGCTGAGTTTTGTATGTTCCTTTTGTAACATATTCACTTTCTTTCTCAGCCTTTATGCAGTCTCCACGCTGTATCTCGGTTGTGGAAAGGAGGTTACCGCTTTCATGTATTTTTGGACTTTGGTCTGATAGTGCTTCAGAAGCATCTGTTACGGGAGTTAATATTTCGTATTCGACATCTATTGAGTCCAAAGCCTCACGTGCCTGCTTTTCAGTTTCCGCAACAACTCCAGCTAGAATATCTCCAAGATAGCGTGTGGTTTCTCCTTCTCTTACCATTAGGGGCCAATCTGGAATAATTAAACCAGTGAATCGTTCAGCGGGAATATCTTTGGCAGTAAATACGCGCAGAACGCCATCCATTTTTTCAGCTTTGGCGGTACTGATTTTTAGAACTTTAGCTCTGGGATGTTCACTGAATTTCAATGCTCCATGCACCATCCCCTCAAACTTCAGATCTGCAACATATGGTGCTTCACCGACAGCCAGTCTTACTGAGTCATATTTTGGCAGACTCTCCCCTACCTTTCCGCTGTATTTTGGAAGCTCAAGGTTTCCATTATTCCTAAGTGCTTCTGCGGCGGTCAGACATGATTTTGTTATTTTTTTGTAGCCTGTACATCGGCAAAGGTTGCTGTTAAGTGCCTTGTTTACTTCTTTTTCTGTCACAAAAGGCTGATCAAACAAGGGCCAGACTTTCATTATGATTCCAGGAGTACAGAATCCACACTGCAGACCTCCCTCTTTCGCAAAAGCCTTAACTACAGTTTCTTTTTTGCCTTCATCAAGGCCTTCCATCGTCACAATTTCTTTACCTTCAATGCGTCTCATCGGCGCAATACAAGCCTTGAGAGGATTGCTGTCCATCAACACCGTACAGCACCCGCATACTCCTTCAGGCGCGCATCCGTCTTTTGGGGAAATTATATCTTCTACATCCCGCAAATATGTCATCAGGGACATTTCCGGATCACCTTCATACGATATTGTATTTCCGTTTAATTTAAATTCCATACTTCTCCTTACTTTTCAGGAAGTAAATCATGCGCTCAGTGTTTCTAAAGATTTTTATTCAAGTTTGTTTTGTATTTATGTCTCTATTAATTCATCATATGCCATTCTGCGCCAGACCACTCATTCAAACTGGACAACTGAAAGGATGTTGCCTTCACTATCCTTAAACCATGCGCCTTTGACTCCACCCATGGTAGCAATACCCTGCTCATCAGTCATTTCATACTGTTCAAATACAACGCCTTTCTCCCGAAGATCCTTTACAACCTTTTCAACATCGTCAACTTCCCACCCCGCCGCAGTATGATCAGCTTTGGTTGGTGAATCCCTGTGATACAGAGCCAGCTGTGAACCATGTCCACATTCAAACATAACTCCTCCAGGAGCATCACCAGCCCGAAGTCCGAGCTTTTCTTCATAAAATTTCCTTGCACGTTCCAGGTCCACAACAGGCAGGACCGCGGATACTCTTGAATCAGCTAACATTATTTTTCTCCCTATTAATTTTGCAACACGGCAAGTGCAGCTAAGATTTCATTGACCATATTAACTAACGGACTACGACCAGATAAATGCTGCTACAGGAAACTTGAATAAGTAACACTGGATGCGTCTGTGACAGCTGTTTTCATCATCTGCATTATCTCATAATTTTCAAAACTTACACTGCTTTTTGCCTCTCCTGAAATGGTGTTCATGGGATCGTCCTTGGAGAACGTTATGTTGAAATCCGGACCGGAATAACTGACAGATTCACCTTTTATTGAGAGGCTGTATTCATTACCATCAAAGCGCGCATAGACTTTCTCAGCCTCATTATTTTTTTCAATAAAAAACCCGTCATGACTGCTGAAATGCTGAAATGACTCTAAATTTCCAAAAAATCTCGGTTTGAGCACAAACGGTCCTCCGTCTTCAGGACAGAATATGTCGCAGTTTCCGCATTCATTACAAAAATCCGCAAAGTTACCTATCTGGTATTTCTTTTCCAGTTTCAGTGTTTTTCTGTCTTTTATGTGCCACCTGTCACTGCGCTGCTCAAACTCCAGGACATCAGTTTCTCCCGGAGGAATATTCAGAGCGAAATTAGCATCGTTAGGGCATACAGGGATGCACTTATCACATGTCAAGCAGTCGAATAATTCAAGCATGCTCCCAACTTTTCGCGGAGGAGTTGAGTTTTTTTCAAAACCATAGCGTGCATGGGAACTGGCCTGTTCCACGTAAGTTCTGGTATTAAGCAGCTTAACTTCAGAAAGCAGGCTGTCAGCATTTTCGATTCCCAAAGTCTTACGGACCTGACTGAATTTTAATTGACTTCCAGGCTCATGCAGTGATTCCCGGAATGTATTCACGGATTCATCTTTGTTACCAATACCAATATTTTCCAGTGCCTGTTCTGCATTCCCGTAGGCTTTGATAATATAGCTTTCTATGTCAGAGACACCGAGACTGTCCATACGCGAGTTAAGCTCCTTAAAATAGCTGCTGCTCCTACTGTAGCCTCCGACCTTGAGCAAATCACTGCATACAGTAATTGGAGTTAGTCCCAATGCAACAGCGTCTGCAAAGTTTGCCCTGTCTATTCCTGCAGAAAACGAAATTGGGAAGCGGTTTCCAAACCTTTCACGGAATTGTTGAACCAGATTGATTCCCAATACATGCAGCGGAGTTCCTGAGAGATACATTACTTTTTCTGTTTGCGGGAAGAAATTGCGATGATTTTCAACAATCAGCGTATTATTGAATTTGACGCCAAATCCAAGTCCAAGAGACTCTGCAGTTTGACCGAGGCGTTCCACAAATCCCTGTGCCTGTTCCCAAGTAGTATCATTTTCAAACGCTTCATCCGGAACAACGATATCCTGGTAGCCCATCATCTCGTTCAACAGGTTCCGTACTTTTTTCTTTCCAAGCAGTGTTGGATTGAGTTTGATGATGCAGTTCAAACTATGCTGATGGAAAAGATAATCAATGATTTTTTCAATTTCATCCGGAGGACAGCCGTGGAAAGTGCTTAGAGTAAGCGTGTCAGAAAGTCTTGTTTGAAAATCAAGGTCCCTGTATTCAGCGTATTTTTCCGGAATTTGTTTACGATACTGTTCCACAATTTCAGAAGCATCCTTCATTTTCTCAATGAACCGGCATACCTTGTCAGACTTAATTCCCTCAAGATCATAACCGACACTCATATCATAAAGCACATTTTCAAAATTATTGGCTAATGTGAGTTTCCCGCTGGCCTGCAGTATTTGGATAAGCATTGCGCCTTTGACGTACTCATGCAGCGATTGCTCAACTCTTAATTCCTGCGACCATTCCACATTGTAGCCAATCGTCTGCATGTCAATGCAAGGCCGAGGGATCTCAAGTTCATCCAGAACCTGCACAGTTTTAAGCTCCATGATTCTTGAACCGCCCAGCCATGAAAGCAAAATATTTTGAGCCATTTGAGTTTGAGGTCCCGATGCTGGTCCAAGCGGAGAGGAGGAGTTTTTCCCATGGAATTTAACAGAGTAGTCTTTATCAGTAGTTCCGATAAAGAATTTCTTTGAGGGATAGTCAAAAATTGAGCCTGCCGTTTCCAGCTCGTGGAACATCCGTTTAATAAGGGAGCCAAAGGGATGTGGTATGAGTTCTGCCATATTTTTTCAGGGATGGAATTTGATTGTCAGAAATGGCTCCAAAGTTTTTCTGCCTGAGTGACTGCATTTGCTTTTATTTCTTTTTCAGAATGCATAAGCAGCTGACGGTCTTTAATCCTGAATTCACCTCTTGTGATCACATCACTGGGGAGTTCACTCAGTCCAAAAAATACGTGCCCAAAAACAGTCGATTCTGTGATCGGTGTTCTTGGCGAATAATCATAAATTGCGAGATCTGCCTGGTACCCCGGCAAAATACGGCCAATCTTACGGCCAAAGAGTTTAGAGGCAATCTCCGGATTATTCCCAAATAATAGCCGCATGTAATCCGAACTTGCTGCGCCTCCAGGAAGGTGAGAGCTTCTTATAAGCATTCCTTCTTTTCCTTCACGGAGCATGTTTGCCTGCATGCCATCCGTTCCAAGTCCGGAACCCAATTCATCCAAGTTCAGATTGGGGGTCATTCCAACCCTGTTATTTGCGTTTGATGATGGATTGTGAACGAACATGGCATTAAGTTCACCGATCAAATTCACGTCAGTTTCTTTGATATGCAGTCCATGAATAATAAGCGAATTTTGATTGAGCAAATCAAATTGATTTAGTCTCTCAAGTACTGATCCGTAACCTCTATCTGCAGCATCATGTTCGTCAGCCATGTCTTCTGAAACATGAATGTGTATACCCCAGGAATCCAGTGAACTGACAGCATCATGGATTTTTTTCAGAGAATCATCAGACAGAGTGAAAGAAGCGTGCATGCCAACTGTTGGATGCACATGATGTGAGCCAGAGTATTTCTCCAATGCTTCCAGATTTTCGTTAAGGCTTGCTTCAAATTTTTCCTCACCGTTTCGATCAGTAATTTCAAAAGCCAGGCTGATGTTGAGTCCCATTTTTTCACCAGTATCTGCCAATAATGACAGTGAGCCCTCTATATAGGACGGGCTGCAGTGATGATCTATTACTGTTGTTGTGCCTGCCTTGAGGGAGTCAAGCAAGCCTGCTTCAAAACAAGCCTGTGTGGAATCATGGTCAAGAGCCAGATCCATTTTCCACCAGACTTCCTTTAATTTTTCTACAAAATTAGCTGGATTATTTTTAGGCAGGGGCATTCCTATCGCAAGGCTCGAATATAAATGATGATGGGCATTAATCATCCCCGGCAAGGCAACTTTTCCACCAAGATCGTGAATTTCATCATACTCACCTGCAGGCAAGGAGCTTCCTGCACTTTCAATTGTATCACCGGAAATTACCACAAATGCATTCTCTATAAATGCAGGTTCGGAGCATGGATTGATCAGATGTAAATTCTTAAGAAGCTTTTTGCTCACTGGAATACCTATTATTAGAAACCTGATTAATTACAAACCGCTAATTATAATTAAATTTACAAATCCAGTCAACATTTTCAGCAACTTATGCTTCATAAAGTGTCAAGAAATTTTTCAAAAAAAGCATTCCAGGATTCTTCAGGATGTACTCCAATTTCCAAAATCCAGACACTATTCGACAGTTCTGAAAACTGTCTAAGTTTCACTGCATCTTTTTCTGTGGTTACAATAAAATCAGGCTTTAATTCATCCTGCTTCTTCAAAATCTTATGCACATCATTTATGCTGTAATCATGATGATCAGCAAATTCAAGACTGCCGGTCAGATTCCCTTCAAGGCTTTCCAGCATTTTTCTGAAACCATCAGGCTGTGCAATTCCCGATACGGTTAGTAAATTCTTGCCGGCCAAATGCTGTATTTGCTGTCGGTCTTCTCCATCCAGTCTGTAAAAACCCCGTGCCTCGAAATTGAAATTGAAAACAGGACAGGTGACTTTCAACTCTTTATTAAGTATTTCTGAAACAGCATCTGTGGAAGAAATGTTGGCTTTTGTAACAATTATTGCGTCTGCACGTTTCCATTGACTTGCCGGTTCACGTAAGATCCCATAAGGAATTAAATTACCGTTTCCTAATCCGCGCTCTGCGTCAATCAACAGCAGATTCAAGTCACGGTGAATAGCTAAGTGTTGGAATGCGTCATCCAACACCAGCACATCAGGATTATCATTTTTTTCTGCGGAATCTGCTGCTGCTATGCGCGAGCTGTCGACATATACAGGAACCTCTGGGTTACGCATGGCAAGCATGTAGGGCTCATCCCCAAAAAGATCAGGGTCTGCATGCTTGTTTTCACAAAACCGCAGACGTTTCTGAGTGTTATTATTTTTTCTTCCATAACCCCGGCTGAGTATAGCAGGTTTGATTTTCCTACCCTGCAGTTCCCTGGAAAGCAGATCAACCACAGGAGTTTTTCCTGTACCGCCTACCGTCAGGTTCCCAACTGAAATTACAGGTGTATTTGGACAATAGGTTTTGAGCCAACCTTTTTTATATGCCTGCAGACGCAAAAACACAAAGGCCCTGTAAACCAGTGAAATTACTAAAAGGAGAGGTTTAAGCAAGTTGCTGAAGACAATCGAAGTTATTTTTCTGAAGTATTTTTGACATTAATTTAAGCAGGATTTCACCGCAAGCTTAGCATTTAAAACTTTAGGTTAACACCTGAATACAACTTTTTGCTGAATTATTCAAGTGAAGTAATTTTTGGATTACAAATTCCAGATTGAAGCATCGCCTCAAAAGTTTTGTCTCTTCAAATTGAACAAATCATTTGCACTATAATTATGAAATTAGATTTACGGCATTAAGTGTACTTGGAACAATAATTCCGGAATCAAATTCCCTTCAAGGAAATGTGTTGTTAATTCTTGAGTAATGGATTAAGTTTTCACGTATATTATGCCATTAATACAAATGAATGTGAGTAATTACATTAAAATGTTTTACAAGGAGAATCATGAATAAGCTGATACGCCGTCCGGATATTTGGATTTCTTTTGCTTTATTTTTGCTTATGATTCCGGCAGAGAGGCTTGAATTGTTTTCATCTATGGAAAACTGGCTCCAGGGAAACCGGCACATTGTACGCCTAAACACTCTGGATGCAGATAAAACTCAGTTTGCCTATGATGACATTATAATCGTTGATACCGAGGAAGATTTTTTTGATGAATATGGAAGCTGGCCGCTGAAAAGATCTGATATCGCAAAGCTTACTACTATAATTAAAAAACTTGGTGCAGAAGTCATTGCACTTGATATGCTGATGGATTTTCCTAACGGTTATGATGAGGATCCCATTCTTGCTGAAGCTTTGGAATCAGCAGGGAATACTATTGTTGTGGCACAGCTTGAATTTGACGGAGACGGGAATTTCCAGGGTGTCAACCATCCAACAGAAACTCTCAAGGTCGCAACTGAAAGCGGTTATACTAACCACACTCTGATTGGAAATAAGATCTCCCGGGTCAGATTTTTCCCGAAAGAGATAGAGGAGAACAACATCTGGCCTTTTGCCATAAAAACACTGGCCATGTACAAAGGGGTGGAACCAAAGCTGGAAGATGGACAGCTTATTATCGGAGATATTTCTGTGCCTTTGGATCATTTTAACGACTTATGGGTTGATCTGCCCTCTCTTCCTCCTGCGGCAACGTTTTTGGCTAAAGATACTCCTGCGGGAATATCTGCGGGGGAAATTTTGTTTGACCTGCAGGATATTCCAGATGATGAGTGGGATGAAGAGACTGAAGAACTACAGGAACTGATTGCAGGAAAGATAGTGCTTGTTGGGGACACGTCTGAAGTTTCCCATGATATTTTTACAAGTCCAATCGGAGAAGTTTACGGGATTGAGTTTCTTGCGGACACAATCTACACACTAATGAATAACTCACCTATCCGACCTGCAGGTGATTTCAGTGAAATACTGGTGCTTGCTGTGCTGTTTATTGCATTTGTGCTGGTTACTATGATTCCTAAATATGAAAATGCCTTATTTTTCCTGATTATTGCCCTGTATGTCGCTTTTGGATTTTATATGTATGTGTATCATGGGATTGCATTTTCAATGAGCTATTCTTTGCTTGCCTGCTTCTTAAGCACAGGCTTCATAAACCTTTATTTATTCATGATGGAACGTAAGCAGAAGGGTTTTATCAAGGGTGCTTTTTCCCAGTATCTGTCACCTACAGTAATTGATCAAATTGTGGAAAATCCGGATATGCTGCAGCTTGGAGGAGAGAAGCGTGAAATGACACCATTCTTTTCTGATATCCAGGGATTTTCTACTATTTCAGAGGGATTGACACCTGAAGAACTGGTTCAGCTGCTGAATGAGTACCTGACTGCAATGTGTGACCTTATTTCGTCTTATCATGGAACCATCGATAAATTTGAAGGTGATGCTATCATTGCATTTTGGGGAGCTCCCCTTGAACTGCCTAATCACGCCACGGTTGCCTGCCATGCGGCAATTGATATGCAGAAAAAAAATGAAGAAATGCGTAAGACGCTTCGTGAGCAAAATCGTCCAATGTTATATACCCGAATGGGTATGAGCAGCGGTCCTGTTGTTGTAGGAAACATGGGTTCGGCTGACCGTATGGATTACACTATGATGGGTGATGTTGTTAACCTTGCAGCAAGGCTTGAAGGTGTCAATAAGTTTTATCAGACCTTCACAATGATTTCACAAAGCACATATGAACTTGCAAAAGATGACATCGACACACGTCAGCTGGACGTTATCCGGGTTGTTGGGAAAAAAGAACCTATTCAAGTCTATGAAGTACTTGAACGCAAAAATCAAACAAGCAGCGAAAAAAGCGGGGTAGTTGAAAAGTACTTAAAGGCTTTAAAACTCTATCAGGAAAGAAATTTTGCTGATGCTTCAAAGGAGTTCGAAAAAGTCCTGGCCATTGATCCGGATGACGGTCCATCCAAGACATACGTCAAGCGTTGCGGAGTTTTCCTCGAGACACCCCCTGAAAAAGACTGGGATGGTGTTTATACCTTTACAGAAAAAGGGTAAGCAGCAGTTTAGATGAAACAACGGTTGGACCGACTGCTTGTAGAACAAAATCTTGCTCCTTCCCGTGAAAGGGCCCAGGCATTTATCATGGCCGGGAAAGTAAGGGTTGACGGACAACCCGCGGGAAAATCCGGTCGTCTGATAAGCGGAGAATCACATCTGGAAGTTCTGGACATGGACCAGCCTTATGTGAGCCGCGGTGGTGTAAAACTCCAGTCTGCACTTGAATATTTTAACATTGATCCCCGAGGTTTTGACGCCATGGATATTGGTTCTTCAACCGGCGGGTTTACCGATTGCCTGATTAAATCAGGTGCAGAAAAAGTTTTTGCTGTAGATGTGGGCTACGGACAGCTTGCTTGGGAACTGCGTCAAGACCCTCGTGTGGTACTGCTGGAACGCACAAACATTCGCCATCTTGAATTTGAACGTCTTGGACAATTCGTTGACCTGGTGGTAATTGATGCCTCATTCATCTCACTTCATTTGATTTTTCCCAAGGCGGTGGAATTTCTAAAAAGCGGTGCTTCGTTGCTGGCATTGGTCAAGCCCCAGTTTGAGGCAGGTGCTGATGAAGTAGGAAAGCGGGGAAAAGTAAGTGATCCAGCAGTTCATCAGAGAGTCCTTGAGAAACTAAAATATACGGCACAAGAACTTGGTTTAATTGTCTCAGGACAGACCAAGTCTGTGATTGCAGGGAAAAAAAGCGGTAACGAAGAATATTTTCTTTGGCTGCAAAAACCGTAGTAAGCTGGATTGAACTGCACATGAATAAGCCTTCCTCCGTCCAGAGTTCTTCTATAGATACTCTGCTTCAAGTCTCTCCAGAACAAATTGTTCCAAATCCTCAGCAACCGCGAAAACATTTTGATGAAAAGTCTCTGAATGAATTGGCACAGTCGATTAGTGCACAGGGAGTACTGCAGCCTCTGGTAGTAAGAAAACACCCTAAATTCCCTAATCAGTATGAACTGGTTGCCGGAGAAAGAAGATGGCGTGCCTTAAAACAAATAGATGTTGCTCAAGTTCCGGTAGTATTGCGAAATGTCAGTGATAATGAAATTTTAGAAGTCTCTCTACTGGAAAACATTCAGCGTGAAAATCTGACTGTGATTGAAGAGGCTCAATCATATCAGGATCTCCTCCAGATTCACGGATACACCCAGGAGGAACTGGCAAAGAAATTAGGCAGGGACCGTTCCACAATAGCGAACATGCTTCGTTTGCTGCAGCTGCCATCGGCACTGAAAAATGATCTTGAAACAGGACGTATTACTTCAGGACACGCCCGCTCCATTTTATCCCTCCCAAATGAAGGGGTGCAGTTGGAGATGCGGCAACGCCTATTACGCAATTCCTGGTCGGTACGTGAAACAGAACGTCAAGTCCGTATGAAGCTTGATTATCTTTCAAAATTTTCTCAAAGAGATGGGAGTAATAATTCTGACACAAGTGCATCATCACCGGATCCCGAGATACAGTTGCAGCATCTTGAAGACCAGCTGCAACGTCGCCTGGGCACAAATGTTGATATAAAATTTCAAAATGGGAAAGGGCAGATCAAGATTGACTATTACTCGTTGGATGAATTTGAGAGGCTCTATGACTTGCTGAATTCATCCTGATTTGCTTTATGAGTTGGACGTCGAATCGCTTTTCAATTATATCCACCTCATTCCAGCACAAAAAAAATCTGGCAGATATAATGATTTTTATGGTAGAGCATCTTCTCGGATCATGTCTCAATTCATCCTTGCAGGCACAAAGGAAAATCACTGTACTGCTTGCCCGGTCAATATGGCCCAGCTGTTTTGGATTTACATGCTGGTCTCAAAGTCCTAGGGTTCAAAAAAAACTTATTGTAATGTAGAAGATGCCTAAACTGCATATTACTGAACCGGATGGGAAACTGTATATAGTCACAGATTCACATCTGGATGAGAATATTGCACCTGCATCAGAATTTGTGGAGATGCTGGGGCAACTGGAAGATCCACATACCGTAGTGTTCCTTGGGGACCTTTTTGTAATCTGGCTTGCTCCTCCAAAATTTTGGACAGAGTTGCACCGTACTGTGATGTCAGGTTTTCAGGATTTGAAAGACAGAGGTTGCAACGTGGTTTTTATAGCAGGAAACAGGGATATGCTGCTTCCCAGAAAATTCAACGAACACTGGCAAAAAATTCTTCCATTCACGCATTTTATATACGAGGACTGGTACCTGAACTGGGGACAAAAACGTTTCGGCTTTATACATGGAGACACAATAAACTATAACGATCATCAGTATCTGCGCTGGAGAACCCTGTCTCGTAACTGGGTCTTTGAAGCATTTTTTCGGCTTATGCCTGCAAAGTTGGCTGCATGGATTGCGGAGTCGTTAGAAGCAAAGCTGGCAGATACCAATAAGGAGTTTAAAATCCATTTCCCTGAAAAAGAAATGAAGGAATTTGCGGACTCTGTACTTCCGGATGTCGATCAGTATTTTGTGGGGCACTTCCATCTTGATAAATTTATTGAGGTTGATGGATGCAAGAGTGTTTTGCGAGTGCTTCCAGACTGGCTTTCACAAAGGACAGTGCTCCGAGTTAGTGAACATGGGGAAATTGAAGTTCTTCGCTATCAAGATGGCAGTCTGGGTAATTTACATTAATCTACAGAAAGTCAATATTTAGCAGGGAAAGAAGCGGAGTTTAAAGATCTTGTTTAAATGAGTCAAAAACTTGTAGGCAATAGCTAAGGTACTTTTCCTAAGGGCAGTCTGAAACACTGAAATAATAAACCTTTACAAAAACGAGGACAACATGAAATTCAAGATGATTGAAGTACAATCTGATATAAAGCCTGTAAAGCCAAATTATGTTCTAGCACTGATTTTAATATCAACGATGATCATTTTTGTTTCCGGATGCATAACATTGGGCAAAGATTTTTCGGAAGCAAATGTATCCAGTATCACTATTGGAGTGACTACGAAAAATGAAGTTCGCAGGTTATTCGGGTCCCCATGGCTTTCTGGAGTTCAGGACGGGCAGCCGGCATGGACATATGGCATCTATGACTATTCACTGTTTGGTAAGAGAAAAGCAAAGGATCTGTTAGTTCAGTTCGATGATCAAGGTAAAGTATCATCTTTTACTTTCAGTACAACAGATCACGATGAATGAACGATATTTAAATGTTGCTGTCCAGCTGAAAATTACGTAATTAAATCGAATGTATAAGTATGTTTCTGATGGAACCAGTTAAATTTTATTTAGTAGTGATTATTTTTTACGCTGCTGCTTTTTCAGCAAATGCGGAAGAAGTTTTCACAGATGCAGTTCCGCTTGAGGCTGATAAGGCCTTCGTGATTGATCACATGGTGACAGGTCCCAATGAAGTAATTGTTCGCTGGCAAATATCGGAAAACTACTATTTGTACAAGGAAAAATTCATTTTCAGCAGCAGTGATTTTTACATTAATGATGTTAATTTTCCTCCTGCCGCAGTAAAGTTTGACGAATTTTTTGGCTTAAACGAGGTTTATCACAATGTGATGGAGACAACTTTACAGATTTCACCCAAAATAAGTGGAATTACAATGGGGATACTTGAAGTCGCATACCAAGGGTGTTGGGAGGGAGGTGTATGCTATCCTCTGACTAGGAAGTCTCTCCAGATAAGAGAACTCTGATGTATTTTTCCTCAGTTAAATTGATAGACTTTTTTTACAATTGTGATTATTGCTCGGTTTCTGAAATACCTACAACAATGTCAGAAATTTCATAAATCCTTAAATTCTCCCTCCATAAATTTGCGTCTGCAGTCAGGACCACCTGTTTTTCATTTTTAATTATGTTTTTAACATGAAGGTCAAGCTGCATGTACTTGGTTGAAGGAATAATTTGACCACGATATTTCCAGGCCACTTTACTCAAAACTGTTGAAAATCGGGGATTACGGAACGAATTCCCTACTCCCTGATAGATTGCATATGCCTGCATAGCCTGTATTACTGCTTCCAAACCAAGAGAGCCGGGCATTACAGGATCCTGGTGAAAATGACAGGGAAAAAACCAGTCATCCGGATTTACCTTTTTGTATGCATAGGCATAGCCTTCCCCGTATTTGCCTCCATTCGGTACCAATACAATTTTGTCCGAGAAAGAAAGTTTTCCGGAAGAAAGGCAAAAATGCTGACGCATGCTGTTTTCACCTAAAATTTTTCTGAAATTACTTGAGTTTAAATCAAGCTCTGCGGATTTTTGCTTTGGATTTTGCTCAATCCAGGGTGAAATGGCTTTTCCTCCGTCCAGGCCCACCTGGGCTTCAAGGGATTCCCTTGTAAAATAGCCAAACATGGTGTCACCATGAAAAAACTGTTGGCCATTACAACTCAGTGAAAAGCTGTGTGTTTGAATGATGGTGTCTCCGGAGGAAACTGTTGAAAGCAGTTCAACCTCATTTACAACTGTCTTACCATGTAGTTCGGGATTACTGAGCAATGTACCGTTTCCTTCGAGGTTTCGGTAGCATAAGTCAAGTTCCGGATAAGACAGGATTGCTCCGGAGTGAGTGGATAGAAAACCGCAGGACTGCAGGGCAATTTCCATCAATACCGAATATGGCATGTTTGAAGGATGAGAATTTTCCAGGTAATACCAGGCATTTTCCGGCACATCATATTCACTGACCAAAGTCATCGGCTTGTCAAATTCCATCCTGGTTCCCTGCAAATCAGTTACTCGGGAAATTAGCTGGAAATCACCATTTGGATTGCGCTGCATTGAGCGTCCCCTGTAAATGGAAAAGTCCGGGCCAAAACACTTGTCAATATCTCCAAGTGCAAATTCCCGGATCATTTGTTCGTCTGCCACAAGCTGACTTCCTGAAGTTTCTGTTTTGTTCTTTTTTGTCAGCTCAACATTGTCATCTTTTTTAAATGCAATACGCTGGTTTTTTGTGACACGCATTTGAGAAGTTTTTTCAGCCAGTTGAACGCCAAGGTCGCGGAAATCAACTACGATTCTGTCACCTGCCAGGATATCGATATCTGCAATCGCGTAAGGGTGTGGTTCAAGCCCAATTTCCTTGACTTCAACATGATAGGTCATTTTTGGATTACCAGGGATTACCTGTCCCCGGCAGCGTACTATTTGCGGTAATTCGTGTATTGGCTGAAATGTGGCATCCTCTACTAAGGTCTGGAGTCCAATATAAAGCATGAAAAACTGAAGTAGCTGTACACAGCCTTCCGCCATCAGAGAACCGGCCATCACCGGATCATCTTTAAAATGGCAAGGGAAGTACCAGTCATCAGGAGCCAGATCCTTTTCTGCGATTATGTATCCAAGACCAAAGGAGCCTCCGTGTGCTTCAACTGACAAAATTCGGTCTGACATCAGGAACTGATCAGGAGCGTTTTTCAATGAGGGATTTTTGCCGTACTGATTAAATTCCTCCCCAAGACATCCAGCCGGGTTCCCAGCAGATATTTCCAGAAGTTCACTGCGCGTAAAAGATGATTTTGGGCAATTCAGAAGTTGAGGAAAATGAAGTTTTTCTACATTTTTCTTAACCTCCTGCTCTTGCTCCGTATGAATCACACCTTTACCATGTGCCAGGTCATCATCTGAGAAAAACCCTGCGCATCCGTTATCCATTCTCAGCACCATTTTATTTCCTACAAAACACTCATAATTAAAGAAAAATAAAAGGTTCTGATCGTGCCTGGCAAAGGAATTAATGGATATTTCATAGCGTAAGGTTTCGCCTTCGCGAGGCATGTCATCAAGGAAGGTTAATGTACAGTCAAGCAGGCGGTACACTTTTTCACCCTTGCACTCAAAGTCAATGCCCAGGTAGCTGATGAGAAGCAGGTCACATTGACCAGACTCAACTGCCACAGCCCAGGGGATGTGTCCATCAGTTGTATACCAGGCTTTGTTAGGAATGTCGTATTCTGTGGTGACAGTTGAGGGCTTGAATTCTCCCAGCCTGCCATCAAGTTTTGTTACTCGACTTACAAGTAAATATGGTTCCATCGGTAGTCGCACACATCTTCTGTAACTGTCTATTGCCTTGTAGTCAGCACCAAATACACTGGCTATACTGCCTCCCGCAATTTCCTTTAAATCCTGATAGTCAAAAATTACAGCTTTGTACTCTGCTTGTACATCCACTCTCTGCGCAGGTGTATGAGGTATGATCTTATTTTCAGTTTGAACCTGATCAGCTGTAATTAGTGACCTATTCCCCATCATGGAGCTGATAATCCCAGCAAACTGCTTCATACCATTCTTGCGCAGATTTAGGAATGCAGAGTGTGCAGCATTCCTGCGTGACCCAAATTCACCGGGAAAGCCTGTAATTGAGGAGATGCTTAACGCAGGCAATTCGTTTGCTGTGCTGTCCCGAACTGGCTCCATCAGACGCTGTGAATGCATGAGAGATTCAGAACTTGGTCGCTTAATTTCTGACTCATCTATATAGCTTAAAGATCTAGCACCAGCATGAATAGGAGCTGAAACAGGCCGTGGCTTTATATAAGTCTCAGTCTGTTCATCAGTACGCAGATTCAGTCCTTCGATGCCTTTTGCAAAAATTTGCTGTATTGGTATTCCTCCAAGATTGATTGTTTGCAGGAGCTGCTTTTCCGGTTGAGCAGCAAGGTCAGGAAAAAGCGGGTCAAGATTTACTGGAACTCGGTGACTGATCAGACTGGACAGTGCCTGAAGTATCATTACACGGTTGTCGGTTCCCTTGCGGTTTACACTTATGGAAAGATGGGGCTTTGCTTCCAAAGTTTCACTAATCCATTTCGAGCAGGTAGTACGCGGACCCAAATCAACAAAAATCCTGGCACCATCCTGATAAACCTTGTTTATCAGTCGGCTGTAGTCAACGGTTTTACCATATATTGTCGCAATGTTGTGCGCGAGAGTTTCACTGTCCAGTTTTGAAATTTCATAATCAATAGCAGAATAAAAATCAATATCCGGACATTCAATCACCTTATCGGTATGCACGCGTTTTATTTCCGCATACTCGGTTTTGACAGGATCACAGTGCACCACATCGGTAACAGGAATAGGCGTTGGCCTTTCACCAAGTTTTTCAATAATTCGCAGACATGCAGCCGGTTCACCGGCAATAACTGATTCCCTTGGCGTGTTGATCAGAATTAAATAGGCATGTGGCTCCTTGTCCACAACTGCCTGGACTTCTGCAGCAGGAAGCTGGATTGTATAACAGCCCCAGAGCGGGTCATCATGGAATTCATTCTGCTTAAGATTCCAAGCTTCACGCACGGCATTCATTGATCCTGCCAGTCGGTCTTTGAAGAGGCTGGAAGTATTCAGAACATGACTCATGTTGCACATGCTTTCCCATACACCCAGTCCATACAGCATGGAGATTTCTCCCATGCTGTAACCAAAAGCAATTTCAGGTTCCAGACCAAACCCTTTGCGCATAACGTGTGTGTTCAGTACAGCGGAGCTGACTCCACTTTCGAACATTGCAATTGGAGTGTGGAAGAAATCTTCCTGAAGTTCTTTTAATTGATCATCGCTTAAGCAATTCAAAGTTCTTGGAAAAAGCCTTTGCTCCTGCAAGAGCATACTCAAATAGTTGCTTCCCTTACGTTTGTCGGAAGGTCCGGTTTGGTTCATAAGCTGCTCGTCCAACTGGTGCAGCCCCGGATACATTTGGAAGAGGGAACGCCCGCAATGAACATAGGCGCTGAAACCTCCTGGATAGGTAAACGCTACTTTGCCTTCTCTTGACAATGGGTTCGCACTGAAGATGCTGCCTCTTGGAGTGCTCCAGTCACCATTTCCGGAAAAAGATTTTTCAACTCCGGATTTTGCCGCTTCAATTTCTTTCTGTAATTCATCACGCGAGGAACCAAGAAGTACCGCGGCATATCTTGAGTTGTTTTTCTCATATTGCCGGTAATACCGGTGAGCGGTTGACACAAGACCCTGACCAGAGTTTAGATCATTTTCCAGATCATTCAGCCCTTTTTTTATTTCGGTCATTTCCTGTCCGGGTAAAAGGAATAAACTCAAATCTCCCGGCTCTGCAATTTCTATCTTTTTGCGTAACTCAGTTGGTGCTTCAGAAAGAATAACATTTGAGCAAACCTGGTCCTGTCCAATTACGCTGATTCCAGCGTGCCTTTTTGGCGTTCCGGGCTGAATAAGCCATGGTCTTGAATCTTCAGGAACATAAAAAATATTTCCGGGGTTCAGTTCGGTTTTCGGAGATTCCCATTGCGGTACTCCGGGAATAAATCGGTGGTTAAGACAAAGCGCCGTTTTTATTAAACTTGCCATTCCTGAAGCAGCAAATGTGTGTCCAATATTGGCTTTGATACCTCCTATTGCGCAGTGGGGCTTATCTCCTGAAAATACCTTGGTCAGGCCCTCCATCTCGAATTTATCATCCATATCGCTTCCGCTTCCGCAGACCTCCAGGAGACCTATCTGATCAGGTTTTACACTGGCAAATTTCATGGCCTTTTTTGCACAATTTTCAACATCTTTTGAAGAACTTGCCGATGAAAAAGCAATGGAATCAACAGTGGCGTAAATTTTCTCTTTGTCTTTTTTTGCATCCTCACAGGATTTTAAAACAACACTCCCTGCTCCTTCGCCTATCATCCAGCCGTTGACACCCTTATCGAAACTGAGTGTAGGCTTTCCGGTGTTCAGCGGGATATTTCTTTGACGCAGCATTACTTGTTCAGGGCTCCCCGCAAGATCTACTGCAGTGATTACAACCGATTCCACAGTTTGTGCATCAAGCAGCATCTGTGCTATTTCAAGGGACCTTGAAACCGAATTTTCTTCAGAGGAAACAGTAAAGGCTGGACCGGAAAAATCCCATAATGAAGAAATTCGTGATGCCATAATGTTGCCGATAAAACTGGTAAAACGGTTAATCGGCACTTCCTCAGAAAGACTGTCCTTGCAGGCTTCAATCAATTGGTGCTGCTCAGCATCACTCAAATCAATTCCTGCCTCTTTCAGGCTGTCGTCTATTTGGGTAGAAAGATTGACCCTGCCCCTGAAACGGTGAATTTCGAGTTCTGTCTCCATTGCCACCAGTACGGCAACATTCTGTCCTTCCTGCAGTTTAGTGGATTTGATTGCCTTGTCGGTTACTTCCAGAGTCAGCAATTGCTGAGAGATCAAGTGCTCTTTTGGATTGGGCTGCAGCTTGAAGCGCATAAAATCAATGTCAAATGATTTCAGCCATGCACCTTTTGGCAGGTCAATCAATTCAGCATATTGCTCCATTCCCTTCCAGCGTTCTGGGGGCAAAGAGCGGAAATGCTGCTTATTGTCATAAACTGTTTGATAAAACTCATGCAATCCATTACAGCCTCCAAAAATGGATTCCATTCCAACAATTGCCATAGGTTGCGCAGTGCTTTTCAGTGGCTGTTTTTTTTGCCGGGATTTCTTGTATCCTTTCTTTCCTGTTTCAAAGACAATGTGTGCATTAGTGCCTCCAAAGCCAAACGCACTCACGGCAGCCCTTCGCTCTAATTTTTTGTGAGGCCATTCCATGGTTTGCTGGACAATCTGATTTGGTGATATTCCAGCATTTTTAGAACTCATTGGTTCCACAACTCCAACCGTTGCAGGAATTTTCCCCTGCTGTAGTGATAAAATGACTTTTGTCATGCCTCCCATTCCTGCAGCGGTCAGCATGTGGCCCAGGTTTGATTTTACTGAACCGATCAGAGGCCTTGTTTCCTTCTCCTCAGCAGTTCCTTCAGCTGCAAAAAATTGTTCCATTGAATCAAGTTCCACTTTGTCACCCAGTGGTGTTCCAGTCGCGTGGCATTCAATATAGTCAATTTGCCCTGCATCGACACCGGTAGACTGGTATGCTCTTTCAAAAGCCAGAACCTGACCTTTTGAGTTTGGACTTAGAACGAACTGACCCCGTCCGTCATTTGACAAACCTGCTCCGGAAATAACAGCGTGTATCCTGTCACCGTCACGCTCCGCGTCAGAAAGACGTTTTAGCACGAACATTCCTGCACCCTGACTGGCATAAAGTCCTCCTGAATTATTATCGAGCGGGTTGCTCCTTTCATCCGGCTCAGGGTATGCCTGAAAGATTGAAAAACCCATATTCACAAAAAACGGATCAGCAGCACTTACTGCACCGGCAAGCATCAGGTCTGTTTTTTCTCCGTCAAGGTAACTGCAGGCTAAAGCAACTGCGTACAAGGAAGAGGCGCATGCAGCATCAATAGCAAATCTGCAGGGAGACAAACCCAAAGACTGCGCAACAATGGAAGCAGGGAGTCCTGAAATACGAGAATTTTCCCAGGCAAAATCTTTTTCATCGGCAAAAGGATGTAAGCTGAATTCGGGGCGGTCAAGTGCCTCGCGCAGCAGTTTTTGCAGGGCCTTCTGGTAAAAGGGAAGGATTAATTGATTTGATTCCCTGGTAGGAAATGAGAGGTTCCCAAGCACCAATCCGCATTTTTCCAGTACCTCTGTTCTGTTTAAATATCCACTGTCCAGCAGTGCTTCTCGTGCAGTGTATAAAGGCCATTGAAAAGTGGAACCCAGTTTCTTAATAGTATCCGGAGGAAGCAGAAAACCTTCAGGGTCCATTGAAAAATTCCTGATGTAACCACCGCGTGAACTGTAGAATTTATCCGCGACTCCTTTTTTATCAGCTGAGTATTGCAACGGATCAGCTTCAAGATTTTCTTCTATGGCAAGGGTACAGGAATTTTTATCCTGAAGCAGGTTTTCCCAAAATTGCTTGGGTGTATCTGCTTCAGGAAAAAGGCATGAAAGGCCAATGACGGCGATAGGCTGCATTTATTTTGCGATAATAATTCTGAAAGGTTTGGTCTTTTATTCTTTGTGCTGGAAACTTAATTGACTGACAGTGGTTTAGCTTTCTGCCATATTTTTGCTGTAATGAGAATTCATGAACCTGAGCATGATAATGACGAAAGAATGTTTTTAATGAAAAAATAATTTCAAAACATTAAGAGATGTGTTTGATTGGTTTTCCTCAGGCAATACTTGCAGTCTTTTTTCCAAATAATTTATTTAACGACTTACTTATTGTAACCTCGGCGCCTGTTACCCTGGAATATAATAATCCGGACTTATCATGCAGAAGCAGGTTGGCATTAATTGCGCCTGGTGAATTTTTGTTAACTGACATGCTCAGGTAAAACTTGCTCCCGCACGGAACAAGTCGGAACTGTTCAAGCATATCCATACTCAGCGGAAGACTTCCTGATTTCTGAAAACGCCATGCCCAGATCAGCATTGCCTGAAAGGCAAGGTCCATAGCAAATGGATTGAAATTATCTGTTGCAAACGGCCCTTGTTCTGGGACAGTAATTTCTGGAAGCAGACACTCAAGTGTCAAACCCTGCTCACTTATATTAAGTACTTGCTGGATGCCTTGAAATTTAGGTCCGTGAAATAATGTACCATCCTGATAAAATGCCGACCCAGGAAGATTGTGCGTGTTGTTTAAATCCACAAGATCATTCATCGGGACTTCAGGAGGTTCATGTACAAGCCTGATCAGGCTGCTGTAATGAAGCCTCTGAAGTTTGCCCGGATTGCTTGATACCTGCACCTCTATCTCAGCAACATTACCATCTTTCCCTTCAGTTTTCTGCAAATTCAAACTGTATTGATCTGCCAGTGTCTCATCAAATTTTACACCATTCAGCACCTTGAAGTCTTTGCAGCTAGAAAAACTGAATCCGTTGTATTTCTGAAGACATGCATCTATCATCCAACTGATGGCGTGAACAGCAGGCAAGACAGAAGTTCTGCCTATCTTGTGATCATGAAACACAGGACTTTTGTCTAAATTAATCTTTCGTGAAACTACCCATTTTGGAGAAACATTTACAGACTGCTGTGGGGCTCCCATGGAATTCCCAATAAGAACAATAGGATTTTCCTGTCCGGTTGATGTTGCCTCTTCGACAAAAACGCGAGTGCCATCTTCAACCGATATAACTTCAACATTTCGATCCTCAAATAGCCGTTTCAATTCAGGGGTAACCATCCCGCCTTCCCATGGTCCCCAGTTGAATGAAGTGACATGGCATTTCGAATATTTTTGCTTGAATAATAGGGCGATCCTGTTGAGAGACTCATTTGCTGCAGCGTAATCAGACTGGCCTGCGTTTCCGTAAAAACCGGCAGCAGATGAAAACATCAGCAGATGAGTTAATTTTTTTGGATTAACGCATTTTAAAAGGGCATCAATTCCGTTAATTTTGGTGGAACAAACTCTGTCAAAATCGGCACTTGTTTTTTTCTCAATCAGCTTGTCAGCCAGAACTCCTGCTCCATGAATTACCCCGGTTACTGCACCAAAATTTTTGACTGCAGGTGCAATCGCTGATTTCATTTTTTTTGAGTCGGTTACGTCGGTGCTGATGTATTCTGCCCTGCTGCCTGTATTTCTAATACGTTCCAGGGTGTTGCGTATTGTCCTAGCGGCTTCCACATTGCCGGTTATTGAATCGACCTTTGCCGGAGTCGGTTTTTCTCCTGAATCAACCAGCATCTTCATTGCCTCCTGTTTGAGTCTGGTCTTGTCATTACCAGCCGCACTCGCCCATGAGGGCTCATCTTCCACTTTGGAGCGTCCCAGCAAGATAAAACTGCAGGGTTGTGTTTCAGCCAGTTTGATCACACATTCAGCCGTAACACCTCTTGCACCTCCGCTTACTAAAAACACTGATTCCGGGGTCACGGAACTGCCTGCATCAGAAGTTGCTAAATCCCGGACTTTTTTTGGAGAAACGGTCACTCGATTGACAGCAGATTTATCTGAGAGGAAATATCCAACCTCCTTAATGTTTGAATCAGGATCGTGCAGTTCCTGTAGAATGCGATTTGCCGCTTCATCTGCAGACAGCTTCGGATGCAGATCAATAAAGCGGCAGAAAACTTCCGGCCACTCAACTCTAGCGGTTTTGACCAATCCTGAAAGTCCGCTTACGACTGCACCGTATTCTCCGGACCCCATTCCCAGCTGTCCGTCCATTCTGCAAACTGAAACAAAAATGCTACGCCGGCTTCCTGAGTTTGAGGCCTGATTTATGGATGCAGCAGTATTTTTAACTGTAATGAAAGCATGCTTGAGAAAGGCATTTTCTCCATCTTCCAGGTTTAATGAATCTGATGCCGCAGAAGCCGGGTTGAGATTTATCAAACCTCCAATTTTTCCGTGTTTTGCCTCCAGGTCTTTCAGTGAGGACTGAAGCTCAGGTTCTTCTGAGGAGGAAATTTCTATTAACAAAGTTTGTTTTGGAAATGACTTTCGCTTCTTTGTTGAAAAAACAGATGTGCCTGCAAATCGAAGCACTGCAGTTTCCCATCCCTGTTTTATTAATGTTGCAGCCAGAGTCGGGGCCAGAGCTGAACAGTCATCCGTTATCAGGCAGAGAGGATTTTCCGGAAGTAAACTGTGAAGTAAGTCAGGAGGAGCGAGAGGCACCGTCTCGGCTAGGCTGAGTGTAACTTGGTGTTCCGGGACTTTGCCTTCAGAACCTTGATTCAGGATTTTTTTTTTACTGGAGCAGAGCTATCTGAAATCGGTGCAGAAATAATCGGGGAATCATGTAAGTCTGATGGCGAAAGCGAGCTCAAATGATCGGCAATCTCCTTCAATGTTCTAAGCTCACTCATTTCACTTCCGCTGACCTGGGGCAGGTGAGGAAGCTGCTCCTGCAGTGACCACATAATTTCAACTCTCTTGATAGAGTCTATTCCAAGGTCCGCTTCCATGTCCATATTCAGATCAAGCATTTCCGGAGGGTAGCCCGTCTTTTCACCGATGATACTCAAAAGTGCGGGCGCAATTTCTCCACTTACTTGAAGAGAAACTTCCTTTACACTTCCGTCACCGTTTCCACCGGAGCCACTTTCTTCGTTAGAGGTGGGATTTTCATCTTCTTCCCGAATAATTGGTTTTGATAAAGAAGTTTCCTTTGTATGGTCTGGCAGGACTGATTTTATATAATCAATTATCTGGCCAACTGTTCTGAGTTCGGCGACGTCATTTGCACCAATCTGCGGCAAATCCTGTAAGCTCTCCTGCAGTGACCACATGATTTCAACACGCTTGATTGAATCGATTCCCAGATCTGCTTCCATGTCCATGTTCAGTTCCAGCATTTCCGGAGGGTAGCCTGTTTTCTCACTGATGATGGACAGGAATATTTGTTCTGGATCCTGGGCCGCTGTTCCGGAACCACTTTGGGCAGGAGTGACCATTGCGGAGTCAATCTGTTTTGGGGGAGTACTTTCTCCAAGCATCTGATTCAGGTACTCAATGATCTGTCCAAGGGTGCGCAGCTCTGCTAACTGCTCTCCGGGAATTTCAGGCAGTGATGGAATTTTTTCCTGGGCAGTACCTAGAATTTCAACTCGCTTGATTGAATCAATACCCAGATCAGATTCCATGTCCATTTCTGGTTCCAGCATCTGTTGTGGATACCCGGTTTTTTCACTGACGATGTCCATCAAAACAGATGTGATGTCATTAACCGGAGCGGATACAGTTTCCTGGGAACTCCGAGTTTGAGGGTCTTCATCATGAGCTGTTATTGATTCAATTTCGGTTGCCTGGTTCTTGTTTAAACTGTTTTGCAGATACTCCACAATTTGCCCCAGCGTACGCATTTCAACCAGCTCATCAGCAGGGATTTCATCAAGTTCAGGTGCCCTGTCCTGTACCGCACCAAGAATCTCAACACGCTTGATTGAATCGATTCCAAGATCGGATTCTATATCCATTCCAAGTTCAAGCATCTCCTGCGGGTATCCTGTTTTTTCACTCACAACAGCCATCATGATCTGCATAACACTTCCTGCAGAATCCCCCGAGGCAGTCGAGGACGGCGAAATTGGTTCCGGGACTGCTGTTTCCTTTATAATCTCTGTGTCTGGAACTGCAGAAGAAACTGATTCAGCAGCAGTCGGCTCAACAACAGGTGTTTGAACTACTACAGGAACAGGTGTTTCCTTGACCGGTTCGATGGGAACTGAAGGTTGTACTTGTTGCAGGAGTGTGGCTGATGAAGAAGTTTGAACTGACAGCGGACTTGAATCACCAAGCTGGTGACCAGCTATGCTTAATGCCGACTGGGTCTGTTCTGACTGCTGGTTCAAATACTGTTCATGTACACGCAATGTTTCGCTTTGATGTGCATGAAATAACTGCATCTGCCTGTCAACTTCAGGTGGAATACTTGTCCCCTGTGATGCAAGTTCAATTTGTTGCTGCATCAATTTGTACACTGTCCTGGAATACTCAGACTGCTGTTCTAAATACTGACGATGTACCTGCAGGGTCTCATTCTGCTGCTGGAAGAACCCTGACAAACCATTCCCCGGATTTGCAGTATGTTTGGCAGCTTTTCTATTTTGCAGAGGATTTTTTTGCTGCGTGTTTTCCTCAGGATATTTTATGGATGATATTTGATCCTTCACTGTTTTTTCTTCTGGAGCTGACAGAGAATTCACTTCATTAATTTCAACAGAATGCATCTTTTCAGCACCCTCACGAAGTGAATCATGAGAATTTCCATTGTTTGAATTTGATTCAGAATTAGATCCGGACGTAACTGCATTTTTTACCTTGTAACCGTCATTTAGTGCGTTTTCAAAATCATTTCGTGTTGCATCACTTACATAATTTGTGCCGTTCAGACGCACACTCAACGCGGATTTTTTCTCAGGCAATTCCTTAGCAGGAAGTGAGTATGGATCGATAATTTGCAGAGGCAGGCCAAGCACGCAAAGCTTAACCATTGCTTCCCGGAAAAGGCTGTCGCTGTCTTTTTTTGGATTTTCATTGAGTGCAATGGCAAAAAAATCTTTTCCGGAGAGAATGTTTTCAACCAGCTTGGTCAGCACATTTTTTGGTCCAAATTCTATGAAGATCCTACCGCCATCCCGATGAATATTCTCAACCTCTTCACGAAAACGTACTGAGTTTAGAATGTGAGTTTCCAGCTGTTTTTGAATTGCTTTTGCGGAAGATGGATATGCTTTTGCTGTGGCGTTTGCATAAACGGGAATTTTAGCCTTGTTGAATTTAACTTCACGGATGGCTTTTGAGAAAGGCTTTTGAGCGTGGCCAACCAGCGGTGTATGAAATGCGGCTGAAACGGGCAGCTTTACCACAGTATATTTTTTTTCTTTCAGTGCATCATGTACTTTCAGGATTGCTTCGGTTGGCCCAGCAAGTACCACCTGCTTCCTTGAATTCAGATTTGCCATCACCACTTCCGGAAAATCTGTAATGTCAGCTTCCAGCTTTTCAACTTTGCCCATAACTGCCAGCATGCTCCCGGCATCAAAATTTGGGTCATCCGGAGCAGCCATCGCCTGTCCCCGGGCATATGCCAGCTTGTAATAGTCAATTTCATCTATCACTCCTGCCGCCCAGAGCGCTGTCAGTTCTCCGAAACTGTGACCTGCTGCAAAATCAACACTAACCCCTTTGTCTCTGAGCAAGCGAAAAAAGCCGGCACTGATTGCTCCAATTGCAGGCTGTGCGTTTTCTGTCAGTTGGAGCCGGGCTTCCTGCTCTTCTCTTTTTTTATCATCAAAAACTGCGATTGGAAAAACCAGGTCTGATAAAGGTTCAAGAGAAGTTTCTGTTTTATCGCTTGATTGGCTGAAAAGCTCATCTAGGGCACTAAAGGGTTCTGCCATTTCGGGGAAGTTGAACAATAATTCCCTGCCCATATTCATGTACTGTGAACCCTGTCCGGAAAAAAGCGCTACAACTTTTCCTTTTGTATTCATTGACTTTTCCCGGTAAGCAATACTTTTCACATTCCACTCTGCCTGGTCGGCTTTGCTTTCCAGTGTGGAGATAGCCTGTCCGAGCAGCTCCAGAGTGTTCTCCAGGGATTCAGTAACAAATCCAAGCCTTGCGTGTGTTTTTGGAATAGGATTTTTTCCTGAACTATCTACCAGTTGGCGATGTCGTTTTTCAGCTCCTTCTGTTTCTAATTCGGCCATCAACTTCTGGCAGGCTTTATCCAGCTCCATTGGCGTGGCTGCAGATATAAAAACGGTATCCGGAGTTTTGTGCAGTCTGTATGGTGATGTCTGAACTGCCTGGAATTCTTCCAGAACGTAATGAAAATTTGTACCGCCAAAACCAAATGAACTTACTCCGGCACGCCTCGGCTCACCATTCGTGAACCAGGGGCGAGGTTCAGTGTTGAGGTAGAACGGAGTTTTTTCAATCTCCATTTTATCACTCGGCCTGTCTATGTTGATTGTTGGGGGAAGAATCTTATGATGCAGGGCAAGTGCTGTTTTGATCAGCCCCGCAACTCCTGCAGCAGCCTTGGTGTGACCAATTTGGGATTTTATGCTTCCAAGGGCAATATGCTGATTATTTTGAAAACCTGATATTTTAGCTTTGCCTGCGTTGAAAATTTCTTTCAGGCCTTCAAATTCAGCTAAATCTCCTGCGTCAGTCCCAGTTCCATGAGCTTCCAGCAATCCTATGCTTAGAGGTTCCACATTTGCGTCTTCATAAGCTCTTTTGATGGCTTTTGCCTGACCTGAGGAACGGGGAGCATAGATGCTTTTGAATTTTCCATCACTTGATGCTCCAATGCCTTTTATCAATGCGTAAATGCGGTCACCGTCACGTTCTGCGTCTTCCAGGCGCTTGAGTACAACCATTCCCAGTCCTTCACCAATCATCACACCACCAGAATCCTGGTCAAAAGGCCTTGGATTTTCGCCTGAGGTGAATGCCGGTGTTTTACTGAAGCACATATACATCATCGGGGAATTGTCTGCATCAACACCTCCGGCAATCATCATGTCAGCACGGTATTCCAGTAAATCGCTGATTGCCATCTTCATGGCGCTTAATGAGCTTGCACATGCTGCGTCAACAGTACAGTTTGTGCCTCCAAGGTTCAGGCGGTTGGCAATGCGCCCCGCAATTACGTTACCCAGCATGCCTGGGAATGAATTTTCTTCCCAGGGCACATAGGCTTTTTTAATCTTTTCGATAATCTGTTTTGTGTCGTTTTCGGATAATCCGCTGCGTCTCAGAACTTTTTCCCATACCGGATATTGAAGCCGGGAGGTAAGTGATCCCAGCAGCTTCATTCCGGCGGTTACGCCAAGAATAACTCCAGTTGCATCCAGCACTTCAGTTTCTGCATCTGCATAACCCGCGTTTTCCATTGCTGATTTTGCGACCAGAAGTCCCAGAAGCTGCGTAACATCGGTTACCTCCAGGATATTAGGTGGAATGCCAAATTCTATTGGATTAAAATCTATGTCTGGTATGAACCCGCCCCTTTTACAGTATGTTTTGTCCGGAGCTTCAGAATCAATGTCATAGTAATCCTCGATGTTCCAGCGGGATTCAGGAACATCGATGATGCTGTCAATTTTGTTGATTATGTTATCCCAGTATTGATTCAGATTTGGAGCATCAGGAAACAAAGCGGACATGCCTACAACCGCTATTGGCCTGTTGGCCATTCTGGCATTCAGAACGTTTTGCGATTTATTCTTTCGGGGAGATTTCGCAGTCATTATTATTTTCAGTCCAGGCGTCTTTTAGCTGATTAAGGTTAACAAGGCAGATAGGATTTTATATTTGGAAAGTACAACCGCGGAATGAATTTGACACTCAGGTTTCTTTCACGTTCAAACTTTATGCCCTTAAAGGTTCTTGACAGAAAATTTCTCATCAGGATCTAATGTTGCAAGCTCTACGTGCTTTCAATGACCTAAAATGTTTACTGAATTAAAATAATATTGAAACTGAAACTAAAAAGATTTATATTTTATAGACCTTCAGAAGCTGTTTGTGTTCCCCAATAGCTCAGTTGGTAGAGCAGATGACTGTTAATCATCGGGTCGCTGGTTCGAGTCCGGCTTGGGGAGCCAGCTTCAATGTGCTTACCTGCTCAATCAGGCTTTCAGCTGAAAAACAATTTTCGTGAATTTGAAATATTAAAAAATATAATTTCAAGTCCATATTGAGATAAAATGTATTATAAAACTAAAACTTATACAAGTTTAATTTTATAATTTTAATTAGGGTCAGAGTAAAATATTTAAATCTTTTCAATTTACTTAAATCGAATCTATCATTAAATAAAATTAGAATATCTGCACTTAATAAAAACTGAAAAAACATAAAAAAGTTTTAGAATGTATATGAATGTAAATGTACCGCTTAAAACCAACTCCAATCATCGAATATGAGTAACTCCCACTAATTCTTCACAGTTGGAAACCCTCCAAGTAAAATCCTTCTAATTCTATTAAAATTTTCAAATTTGTGATAAAAGAGGGCAGTTTCTTTAACAAACATTAATTTTAATAATAAATGATCATTGGTTTATTGCAATCATACTAAAGAACCCGCTGTTGATAACATTTTAACAACACTTCATTTTTGAAGAGTTACATGAAAAAAAATAAATTCTCATATCTACTTATTGCCACAGTCTTTTTTTACCTCACAGGATGTGAAGGGTCTGATTCTTCTCGTGAATCGACTGAAAAAAAGGATGCCCGCAATCAGGCTGCAATCACTCAAAAAAAGGATGCTTGGAAAGGAGGATCATCTGAGACAGGGAAAAAACCCTTCAGAAAAAGCAATAACAAAAAAAAGACCAATGTCAGGATAAAAGAAATCGAACCAGGATCTCTGAAAATTCAGACAACATATGTTGGTTATTTACTTCCAAATCAAAGGGTTTTAATGAGATCCCAAATAGACGGTGTTATAGAGAAAATCAATTTCGAAGAGGGTGATGAAATAACTAAAGATAAAAGACTGATAGATATTTCGACTAAAGAGCTCCAATTAAAACTAAAAATAGCAATTGCTGATTCCAACCTTGCTGATATAAACATAAAACGCGATGAGAAACTCGCTTCAAGCAATCTGATTTCTAGTGCTCAACTTGATCACACTAGAACTCGTGCAGAAAGTGCCCGCCTAAATAAAGAGCTTGCTAGAATTAGTCTAAAAAAGTCATTAATTTCTTCACCACTGGATGGCACTGTAAAAACCCGTAATGTGAAGGTAGGTGAATTTGTTCGTAAAGGCGATAAATTGGTTGAAATTCTTGATTTGAGCCGAGTTATTGTCAAGGTCAACATCCCCGAGCTTGAGATACTTGAAATTAAAATTGGACAAAAAGTGGAGGTTGCCTTGTATATAATGGAGGAAATCATTTTTTCAGGAAAAGTCAAGAACATCGGGCTGGAAGCAGACTCAAATAATAGAACTTTCCCTGTAGAGATACACGTTGAAAATTCTGAAAGAAAACTTCGTCCGGGAATGCTTGCCCGTGCAACTTTTACAAAATCAATTGATGGTGAGCAAATTGTAATTCCAAGGCATACAATCCTGGAAAAAGAAAGTGGACGTGTTGTCTATGTTTTTGATAACGGCAAAGTTCTTCAGAGATATATCAAGGTAGGATTATCTCAGCAAGACCAGGTTCAAGTACTTCAGGGGCTTAAAAAGGGTGAACTGATAGTTGTTGAAGGGCAAAACAAGCTTTCAGACGGTGAAGAAGTAAATATTGTCGATTAATATAAAATTACAACTAATCTAAAATAAGATTCAGTTATGCATCCCAGTCAAATAGCCATACGAAATCCTGCCTTTATTTTTATTATGATACTTGTGATAAGCCTGGCAGGTTTTAATGCATACAAATCCATCCCCCGTGAAGCAGCACCTGACATTCAAATACCGCTTCTGATTGTCACTATACCCTTTCCTGGAGCTTCACCTGAAGATGTAGAATCCCTTATTACTAACAAGGCAGAACAGGAACTTCAAACAATCAAGAATCTGAAGAAAATCAAATCTACTTCGTCAGAAAGTGTGGCAGTCTTAACCCTTGAGTTCACATCTGATTTTGACATAAGCGATGCAAGGACAAAGGTCCGTGAAAAAATGGACAAAATTAAGCCTGATTTCCCTTCGGATGCAGAAGATTACCAGATAACGGAAATAAACCTTTCTGAACAGCCATTGATGATTCTAAATATTGCAGGTGACATGGGGCTTCTGGGACTTACGGATCTGGCAGACGAAGTTAAAGAAGAGATTGAGGGTATTCCCGGGATACTCGAAGTGCGCAGGGCAGGAGGGCTTGAAAAAGAAATCAGGGTTTATGTGAATCCCGAAAAATTGAATTACTACAACTTAGACTTAAACCAGGTCAGCTCTTCCATCAGAAGTGAGAATACAAATTTGCCGGGTGGCAGTGTGACAATGGGGCCAACAAAATATCTTATTCGAGTACCGGGTGAATTTATTAATCCTGAAGGAATTAATGAAGCACTTATTTCAGCGCCAAACCAAGTTCCTGTCAGAGTAAAAGATCTTGCAAAAGTAGTTTTTGGATTCAAGGAAATTACAAGTAAATCTCGACTGGATGGCATTGAATCAGTTTCCCTCAGCATAGTCAAACGCAGTGGAGAAAACCTTCTCGCTATCAGAGATCAGGTAAAGTTAATTATTCAGCGTCTGGAGCAGGAATATGGAGACGAAGTTAAATTTTCTATTCTTTCTGATCAGGGCGAAAGAGTTCAGAGGATAGTAAATGATCTTGAAAATAATATTTTAAGCGGATTTGTACTTGTATTTCTTGTGCTGCTTCTCGTGATGGGTATAAGCAATGCTCTTCTCGTAGCAATTGCAATCCCGCTTTCCTTTCTGGCAAGTATGATTATTCTCAACGTTATGGGATTTACACTAAATATAGTCGTTCTTTTTAGTTTAATTCTGTCACTGGGGCTGCTTGTTGATAATGCTATTGTTATAGTCGAAAACATCTTCCGTCATAGGCAGGCAGGAAAAAACCGTATTGATGCTGCGATACTGGGAACAAAGGAGATAGCCATTCCAGTTACAACCTCGACAATCACAACTGTAGCCGCATTTTTCCCATTAATATTTATGCCGGGTATTGCTGGAGAATTCATAGGTTTTCTTCCAAAAACACTCATAGTTACTCTTTCATCCTCCCTCTTAGTAGCCGTTATAATAAATCCTGTTTTATGCTCAACATTGATGAGGGTAAAGGTTGGAAAGGAGATCACATCTGATTTTGATGAACTGAAACTTGTGGAAAAGTCTAAAATTCTGGGTGTATATCAGTATGCACTTCGCAAAGTTCTGAGATTTAGATTAATTACGTTATTGGCATTTATATTCCTCTTTGTAGGGACTTTTTACTGGTATGGAAAAAACACATTTCCAAGAAAAAGAATAGAATTCTTCCCGAAAACTGAGCCCAGCGAAGCCGTCGTGAATATCAGGGCTCCACTTGGAACAACCCTGGACGTTTCTGATAAATATGTTGCATCAGTTGAAGATTTTGTAAATAAAGACCAGAAAAAACTGGATGCATTGGTTGCAAACGTGGGCCAGCGAAGAGGCTCAGGCGCTTCATCAGCTGGAAGCACGACAACATATCTGAGTCATTTAGTGCTTGATTTTCCTAATTGGCAGAACTGGATAGAAAAACCATCTTCCATCATTAAAAAACTTCGACAGAAACTTGACCAAATGGTGGGTGTAGAAATAAAGCTAGCAGAGGCCAGAAGTGGTCCGCCAACAGGTATGGCTCTCAACCTTGAGGTTCGAGGTGAAGATTTTAACCAAATGTCAGTAGCTGTCGAGGCAATAAAACAGAAGATTAAAAACATTCCCGGCCTGGTTGATTTAACTGATGACTTTGATCGGAGCCGTCCTGAGTTAAAAGTAATTATTGATCGTGACAAGGCATCCAGACTTGGACTTCGTGCACGCGATATCGCAAATACTGTTCGAACGGCTTTCAATGGGAAAAAAGTTTCTGTTTTTCGTGATGGGACTGAAGAATATGATATCTGGGTTCAGCTGGACCAGAGCTTCCGCAGCAATCAGTCTGATTTATCATCTCTTTTTATTTATACTCCTTCAGGGGAACCGGTTCGGCTTAGTGAGATTGCAAGGGTTGACAGCGGACCTTCTTATGGTTCTATCAGGCATGTGGATACCGTGAGAACCATTACTATTAGCGCGGATGCTTTCAGGATGCCTGGTCCTGTGCTTGTTATGAAGGCCAAGCAGGTTTTGAATAAATTAGACCTCCCTCAGGGAGTTACCTATCAATTTACTGGTGAAGATGAAAATCGTAAAGAGTCCCAAATTTTCATAGGACGAGCACTGATAATTGCTGTTTTGCTGATTCTTGTCGTTATGGTTGCCCAATTCAACTCTATTGCCCTGCCTTTGATAGTAATTAGTTCCGTCTTAATGTCCGTTATGGGAGTCATAATTGGACTTATAGTTCACGACAGACCATTTGGAATCATAATGACTGGAGTTGGCACTGTAGCTTTAGCCGGCATAGTGGTAAATAACGCAATCGTGATGTTGGATTATGTTATCA
>Ga0209228_1000129_pt1 | contig 35957 bp, 32 predicted proteins | sample METZYME_3_150m_FD_187547 | JGI IMG/M metagenome (GOLD analysis project Ga0209228, IMG submission 187547) | Marine microbial communities from oxygen minimum zone in mesopelagic equatorial Pacific - METZYME_3_150m (SPAdes) (version 2) | ecosystem: Environmental > Aquatic > Marine > Oceanic...
TTTTTTAAGAACCTTATAACTGTTCTACTTTTTCACAGTAGGGTTCTAAAATGTAATGCAGAGAAATTTTGACAGTATGGGACAAACTTGCCCTTCTTTTTTGAATTAGCTAGAGGAAGCTTTCGACGTCATACTTCTAAGCCATTGTAATATATGGCTTATTTATTTTTTATGCTATTGCTAAATAGTGGCATGGAGATTGCTAGTTATATGTTTGAAGATTCGAATTGGCATAGCCTCCTCCAACGGTTAGATCTCCCAAGATCTTAACCGTGGCATGCCAAAGCGAAAGCCAAATGTGTTTTTCTCTCCGGCTCCCCAGTGTGGGGAGCCTTCTTCCTCTTTTTTCTCTTTTAGAATTTTATTTCTTTATAGATGAGAAGAAAACTGGTGGGTACGATTGCAATTTTTTTAAGTTTGCTTTCGAACGACTGTATCTAGTGTTTTTATTTGTTTAAGAAGTTCTGGTAATTGGGATAGTTTAAGCATATTGGGCCCATCAGATTTTGCTTTATCTGGGTTTGGATGAACTTCCATGAAAATTGCATCACACCCTACTGCGACAGCTCCACGGACAAGGTCCGGGATAAGTTCTTTTTGGCCACCACTTTTTTTTCCTTGCCCTCCCGGGAGTTGCAAACTATGGGTTGAATCAAAGATAATGGGATAACCTAGGTCTCTCATTAGGATTAAAGAACGCATATCTACAACAAGATTATTATAACCAAATGTAAACCCACGCTCTGTAAGTAATATCTTTTTACAACCACTTTGGGATAACTTATCAACGACATTTTTCATATCCCAAGGAGCCATGAATTGTCCTTTCTTAACATTAATAGCTCGGCCTGTTTTTGCTGCTTTGATTAGCAGATTGGTTTGTCGGCATAAAAATGCGGGAATCTGCAATACATCAAGAACATGAGCAGCCGGTTCAATTTCTTCCTCTGTATGCACATCTGAAAGAACAGGGACAGCTAGCTCTTGTTTTATTTTTTCAAGAGATTTTAGACCCTTAATTAATCCTGGTCCTCGGAACGAGTCGATTGAGGATCGATTAGCCTTATCGTAAGATGCTTTAAATATTAAGGGGATACCGGCTTTATAGGCTGCACGTTTAATTTTTTCAGCCGTACTTAGGACATGCTTGTCTGATTCGATAACACAAGGGCCGGCAATTAATACGATCGGCCTTCCGCCCCCTATCTCGATGTTTCCAATTTTTATAATCTTTGTTTTTTTTATTTTTATACCCATAGGGTTTTAATCAATGCTATTTAAGGAAGAGGTTTAATCGCTTAACTGGAGAATCAAAAAATTTAAATTTACTTTACTTCGAATGATGGTGCATCTTCATGAGTTGGTTGACATTCTGGCATTAGAGTATAAATAAAGTTCTTGGCCACATCCTGATTACTTGCCTTATGAATTGAGCTGAACCCACTTTCTTTAAGTTTTTCTATATTTAATTCAGAAACCCCTGAGGTCATTAGAAGAATAAAGTGTAAGCTTTTAAAATGTTTTTTGATGTTTTTTAACTGATTTTGTTCATTTTTATCTTTACGTAGAACATATATAACTAAATCTGGTTTGATCGAACTATTTTGTTTTAAACAATCTTCGAGACTTTCAAATGTCATCATGAAAAGTTTTTCTTGCTTAAGGAGTTTAGCTAGATGAAGTCTTTCTCCTTTAATGGGGTCGACAATAAATATTGATTTAAAGACAGAATTTCGTGTTTGTTTAGGTTTTTGTTTAGAGAAATCCATAACGGGCCCAGTCTACCATCAAAAAACACATCCATGAAAAAAAACTGGATTTCAAATCCAAACCATTTTCATTTAGCCTTTACGTTTGACTTTTCTTAAAACGGTGTGGAGAATAAAATTTATTTAAACTTATAACCTAAGAACTAATGATAATTTTCAGGAAACTACTATTTATCATGTTGTCACTGATGGCCTGTTCTACGAAAGCGTTCGGGGCGAGTGGAATCATTGTGGTTGAGGTGGATGGTGCTATCAACCCAGTTGTGGCAGAGTTTGTGACGAATGAAATTCGTAGTGCTAACAAGTCTTTAGAGGAATTGATTGTGATTAGAATGGATACACCTGGGGGGCTGGATACTTCCATGCGGAAAATTATTAAGGCTATTCAAGGCTCGAAAGTTCCTGTGGTTTCATTTGTTTCTCCAGGCGGGTCACGTGCAGCTTCAGCTGGAACTTTTATTACAATGGCATCTCATATTGCTGCTATGGAATTGGGAACAAATATTGGAGCTGCTCACCCAGTCAACTTGATGGGTGGTGGTATAGGTGAGCAAGCAAAGGTTGTGGAGGATAAGGTTGTGAACGATGCATCCGCCTACATCCGTTCTCTTGCAGAGCAAAGGGGTAGAAATGCTCATTGGGCTGAATTGTCAGTTAGAAAAAGTGTTTCTATTTCAGCAGAAGAAGCAAAGCGTCTCAACGTGATTGATTTAGTAGTTGCCAATTTAGATTCTCTGGTCTTGGCATTGGATAAAAGAGAAGTTAAATTAGCGGGAAGTATAGTTACCCTTAATACTTCTGAAAAAAATATTAACTTTAAGAAGATGAACAGTAGGCAGAGAGTTCTGGATATTATTGCTAATCCTAATGTGACCTATATTTTGATGATGTTGGGGTTGGTGGGCCTTTACCTAGAACTGGCAAACCCGGGGCTTATTTTGCCAGGAGTGGTAGGTAGTGTCAGTTTGATTTTGGCCTTATATGCTATGCAGACTCTCCCTATTAACTATGCGGGCCTTTTATTGATTGTCCTAGGAGTGATTTTGATGATAGCCGAAGTCAACGTAATGAGCTATGGCTTGCTTGCAATTAGTGGTGCCATCTCAATATTTCTTGGGTCTATTATGTTAATTGATAGTGAGGATCCCGCAATGCAGATTTCAAAGATGGTATTGTATCCAACTCTAGGCACGACTTTTTTGTTTTCGTTAGGGAGTATTTACTTAGCTAAAAGGGCCCAACAGTTAGCCACATCAACTGGTATAGAAGGACTGTTAGGGGAGGTAGGGATTGTTAAAGAGACTTTAAGCCTTGAGGGGCGCGTACTTATTCATGGAGAAATGTGGAAGGCTGAAAGTGACACAGTTATTTCGGTTGGTGAGAAAGTATCGGTCGAAGCAGTGAAAGGTCTTAAGATAAAAGTTCGGGAATTAGATAAGTAAGTTTTTCTTAGTTGGAAATACAAGAAACTCAGATTAGTGATTTATTCTTGAAGGTAAAAGTTGTCATGACGATTTCTCATATAGTGGGTATGACTTTACTTTTTCTTATAAGCTTCGTTGTTATTCTGGTTGGTTGTGAGCGTTGGATAGTTTATCACCCTTATAAGTATCCGGAAGGTAACTGGAGCCCTTCTTTAAGTTCAGTTTCCAAAGAGGATATCCACTTCGTTGCTAGTGATGGCGTGCCTCTACATGGATGGTATTTCCCGTCAAATAGATCAAAGTCAACTTTACTATGGTTTCATGGGAATGCAGGAAATATAACACACCGGTTGGAAAATATTAAAATGATGAAGCGACTTAATATAGATATATTTATTTTTGATTATCGAGGTTATGGTAAAAGTGAAGGAAAACCAGATGAAAATGGAATTTATTTAGATTCGCAAGCAGCTTATGACTGGCTTGTGAAAGTAAAAAAAATCATGCCCGAGAATATAATTTTATTTGGACGTTCATTGGGCGGCGTTTTCGCTATTGAAGTGGCTTCTAAAAACCCAGCTGCTGGAATTATTCTAGAGTCTGTTTTTCCATCTGCCAGCAAGATGGCTAGAAAGATGTTTCCGGTTCTGCCATTAAGCTGGGCTATAAAATCCAGGTTCGACGCGATTGGGAAGGTGCCTAATCTCAAACTTCCAAAACTATTCCTTCATGGAACTCAGGATGAAGTTGTTCCTTACAAATTAGGTCGCGAGCTTTTTTCTGCAGCCGCTACACCAAAGATATTTTATGATATTAAGGGTGCGGGTCATAATGACACCTTTCTAGTTGGAGGAGTAGACTATTTCAATGTTATCGATCGGTTTATTAAAAATATTAATTCCTTGCAAATTAATAAAAGTTCGGATGAACCTTTAGCCAGTTAGAGTTAAATTGTAAGAACTTTGAAATAGACCTAATATAATTAAAAAAATATTGATATGCACAAAGATATCCGTAAAGAAATCCTGAAGGATCTGAAACGTGTAGTAATTAAGGTTGGTAGCAGTATTATTACTAAACGTGAAAAAATAAATAGTGAATGGGCTAATGAATTGAACGCTAATAATGTACGCCTGTTAGCTCGAACAATTCGTCAATTCATTGACCGCAACTGCGAGGTAGTTATAGTTTCTTCCGGAGCTATCATGGCTGGTAGAGAGCGTCTAGGTTTACATCGCGCAGACCTTTCCATTCCTGAAAAGCAAGCCTGTGCTGCTATTGGTCAAAGTTATCTTATGCATACCTATGAAAAAAAATTTGAGAAAGAAGGGATTAAGGTAGCTCAGATACTACTTGGGCATGATGATTTGCGAAGTCGTAAGCGTTTTCTTAACGCCAAACATACCTTGGAAGCTCTTTTGGAGCACAAAGTAATCCCTATAATTAATGAAAATGACTCAGTGACTATCGATGAAATTAAAATTGGTGATAATGATACATTGTCAGCAACAGTTGCCTGCCTTCTCAATGCACAATTATTGATAATCCTTTCTGATGTTGATGGACTTTTTTCTCGAGATCCGTCCTCAAAGGTGAGAGCGGGAGATGCGCCCATAAAGATTATTGAACATATAGATTGTATAACTCAAAAAATAGAGAAACTAGCTGGTGGGAGTAAGAATAAGGTAACCGTTGGCGGGATGTATACTAAAGTCCTCGCAGCTAAGCAGACCATGAGTTTTGGTATTCCTACACTTGTTGTTAATGGGTTTGATAAAAATATCGCTGAAAAAATTTACAAAGGCAAAAGTGTGGGGACCCTGTTTTGGGCTGGACGGGATAAAATAAAAAAAAGAAAGCATTGGATAGCACATACTCTAAAACCATCTGGGAAAATAACGATTGACTCAGGTGCAGAGAAAGCTATTTTGTCGCGAGGGAAAAGTCTCCTGCCTGCCGGGGTGATTAAAGTTGAAGGTAAATTTGAGTTTGGGAATGCGGTGCGTATTCTTGGTGAAAATGGCAATGAAATTGCTCGTGGACTGGTTAACTATAACTTTCGTGACCTAGATAGTATTATGGGGATGCGAACTAGTGCTGTGAAAAAAATTTTTAAGGATAATTTTTATAATGAAGTAATTCATCGTGACGATTTAACACTATTATGATAGGCGTTAAAAAATGGTGGGAAAAAGAAGCTCCGCGTTTTGAATGCCAGCCCGATTGTTTTAAATGTTGCGCAAAACCGGGTATCGTTTATTTTGACAAATCATCTATTGAGAATGCTTCCAAAATCACTAAGCTTAGTCCTTCCCGTTTCAAAAAAGAATTTTTAAAGCTCGATGATGGCCAATGGATACATGAGGTGGAGGATGGAAACCCGTGTGCTTTTTTAACCCATGAAGGTTGTTCTATTCACTTTGGAAAACCAATTCAATGTCGTTCCTATCCTTTTTGGCACGAAAACATGACATCGAAGACTATGTGGAAGCTTGTAGGCAGCTTTTGTCCGGGGATAGGTACTGGTCCACATATTACTGTTCCCATCATTCGAAATTTCCTAGAAAAATTTAAACTTTAAGATGTTTTTTTTTACTTTTCTAATTGTTCCTTGATTCTATATAAAAAAATAAAATTTCGTCTGCATTTGAATTTCTAATGTCAAAGACGATAAGTCTGTGCAAGTTGATGGATTTATATTATTTTTAATTGTCTTAAGAGCAGTTGACATCCGCCCGTCACGTGTAGATAATGCCCAGTTGTTTGATGCTTTTTAATTTTGTTTAGGGGAAAATATGTCAGTTGCTGTTGTTGTCGGAATGCAGTGGGGAGACGAAGGAAAAGGAAAAGTTATTGACCTTTTGTCAGAAGAGGCCGATGTTATTGCCCGTTATGCGGGAGGGCACAATGCTGGGCATACAATCGTATTCGATGGGAATCAGCATATCTTACATCTTATCCCTTCAGGAATTTTTCATTCTGGAAAACTCTGCATTATAGGTAATGGGGTTGTTATCGATCCTGCAGCCTTGATTCATGAGATGGATTTATTAAAAAATGCAGGTATTAATCTAGATGAGCAGTTAGTTATAAGTGATCGCGCAAATATTATCCTTCCTTACCACGGTACTTTTGATAAAGGTCGTGAAAATTCAAATAATTTTGAAAAAATTGGTACAACTGGTAGAGGAATAGGGCCCTCATACGCAGATAAAATTGCTCGTTCAGGTATACGTGCCTGCGACTATAGAAATGAAAGGTATTTAAGGAAAAAACTCGAATCCAACTATCAAGAAAAAAATAGTATTTTTAGAGATTTGTATGGCAAAGAACTTCCTTCGTGCGAGTCTATGTTTGAAGACTTGATGGGTTATCAGGAAACGATCCTTAAATACATTGGAGATACACATGTTCTTTTGCGTAATAAAATCGAACAAAAGAAAAAAGTACTTTGTGAAGGGGCTCAAGGGACTATGCTGGATGTAGACCATGGGACCTATCCCTTTGTAACTTCATCGAATTCAACTTCTGGAGGGGCTTCAACTGGTTTAGGTATTCCACCGACCCAAATTGATAGGGTGGTTGGTGTTATCAAGGCTTACACGACACGTGTTGGAGAAGGGCCTTTCCCAACAGAACTTCATAATAAAGATGGAGAGAAGTTACGTAAGGAAGGACATGAGTTTGGTTCTACGACCGGGCGACCGAGACGCTGCGGTTGGTTTGATGCAGTTGTTGCCCGTTATGCTATTCGTTTAAATGGTATTGACGCAATGGCTATTACAAAGCTGGATGTCCTCGATCGATTTGATACTTTAAAAGTGTGCACCGGATATAAGTATAAAGGAAAGATTTTTGAAGAAATGCCGGCAGATCTAGACGTTCTAGAAAATGGTGAACCCGTGTATACACAGTTTGAAGGGTGGAATCAAAGTACTGTAAAGGCAGAAAACTTTAATGAACTGCCTGATAAAGCAAAACGATATGTAGATGGATTGCAAAGTATTATGGGAATCGGATTCTTGATGATTTCAACTGGGCCGGAACGAAACCAAACGATTCACCAAGGCACATTATTCTAATTAATCCTATTTTCCCCCTTCAGATTTTTTATCCCTGCTTCTCAACAAGCCTAATAGAATCTCAATTTGTTTAGCGATTACTAATGACACTGCGTTTCTGTTATACAGTTTTGAGAAATAAATTCGTAATGTTGTTTTATTGAGTCAGTTTTTCCTAAAACCTAGAGATTCTAGGGAGTATTTTGATACTATAAATATTGAGATGTCACAATAACTCTCTCAATATGCATATAAACTTCAATCTTAAAAACAAATGTTGACTGTATCTATACTTATATTCTCCGGGTTGTTTTTTTTCTTCGTTGGTTACCGTTATTATGCTGAGCGCCTTGATCGTGAAGTAATTCAGCCAGACAATACTCTCTCCACACCTGCGGTGCTACAGGGGGACGGTGTTGATTTTGTCGAGTCCAAGCCATTGGTGTTGTTTGGTCATAACTTTGCTTCTATTGCAGGTGCAGGCCCTGTGATTGGCCCTATTGTCGCAATGCATCATTTTGGATGGATAGTGACGTTGGTCTGGATTCTTATTGGGAATGTTTTTATTGGAGCGGTCCATGACTATTTGGCGCTGATGGTTTCTGTTCGGAATCGAGGCAGTTCTATTGCAGATATAGCTGAAAAAACAATGGGTATTCGAGCAAAAGCGGTTTTTTCTATTTTCCTTGTGTTGGCAATGCTGCTAGTGATTGCTGTCTTTGGTGTTGTTGCGGCTAAAACGCTTATTGCTCAACCTCAGATGGTAGTACCAACATTCGCTATTATTCCGATATCAATTGCTCTAGGTTGGTTTATTTACTATCGAAACACCAACCTCGCAGTTTCATCTATTGTTGCGGTTGCTGGAGTATTTTTAAGTATTTATTTTGGTTTTCAATCACCCGTTGAACTTCCTGAAAGCGGGATTCTCGGATTTTCACCATTAATGTTCTGGTTTGTGATTCTTATGGCTTATGCTGCAGTTGCATCCATCCTTCCTGTTAATATTCTTCTCCAACCACGGGATTATTTATCGACCTATATTCTGTTTGGTTCGATGGCCTTGGCTGTGCTTGCGCTTTTATGGGTTCAACCTGAACTCCATACTCCTGCGTATCGAGGAGGTTTTTCTGAAGAACAAGGACCAGTATGGCCTATGTTATTTGTGTTGGTTGCCTGTGGAGCAGTATCTGGTTTCCATTCTTTAGTTGCGGGAGGAACAACTTCCAAGCAACTCTCGGTTGAATCACAGGGTCGTCCTATTGCTTATGGAGGAATGCTTACTGAAGGAGCTGTGGCTGTAGTGACGGTTTTGCTTGTGAGTGGCGGGTTATACTGGGTTGCCCCTGCCAGCGGGGATATAGACATGAACAAGTTTGGATTTCGAGAAACCTTGCAATCGGGTGGATGGATTCTTGCTTATGGGCACGGGTTCGGCAACTTGGTTCATCAAATGTTGCCATTCATAACTTTTACTTTTGCTTCCATGATAGCAGTTTTAGCTCTTAACACTTTTGTTTTAACAACCCTTGATTCTGCAGTGCGTATTACACGCTTTATTCTGCAGGAATCGATTGGGGAGAAAATAGTTTTTTTTAAGAATAAATATATTTGTACGTTTTTAGTTGTATTATTTTCATACTTGATAGGATCGACGGGTGGCTGGCAGAAAATCTGGCCTATTTTTGGAGCTACTAATCAGCTTATTGCGGCGGTAGCATTATTTGTTATCTCGACGTGGCTTATGGTAAAGGGTAAACCGACAAAGTTTGCGCTTTATCCAGCTATTTTTATGGTAGTCACAACAATTGGTGCATTAGCTTGGCAGTCTTATAGGTTTTATACTCAACCGGAACCTAATATCTTTTTAGGAACAGCTGCGGTTTTTTTGATTTTTCTGGCCTTGTTTGTTGGGTATGAAGGTATGACAACGCTTAGAGGTCGAAAAGAAAAACTTATGACAGCTTCAGCAAGGCTTTAAGTGCTCTTAATATAGAGTTTTGATGGAACATCATTATACCCAGAGTAGAAAATACTATCCTAATAGATATAAAGAAAAGGTAGGATAATTAATGGAAGTATATAAGGTTTATTTTAATAAAAATCTAATATTTTTTGGCCTAATTTAACTACTTTGGTCAAGCTTTACTCTTAATATGAGCTATAATAATACTAATCAAGTACATTAATTTTTGTCGACCCTGGATTGGCCCGGCACATTTTTAGAAGAAATAACCAGTGAAACTTAGCGAAGTTTTAGAAATTCAAAAGAAAAAAAAAGAAGGAAGTAATTCGGGGAAAAAACTCCGACCGAAGGCAACTCCTGTTGCCAAAGGAAAATCAGAGATAAAGGTTGTTCGTACCAGAGAGACGCCTAATCCGAGTGCATTACAATTCGTGCTTAATTCACAAATTGTGGAACATGGTAATCTATCATATAAATCGAAAAAAGATTGTGGGGGAGATCAACTGGGTAGACTATTATTCGATAAACCCGAAGTAAAGACGGTTTTTATTATGGATAACTTCATAACAGTAACCAAGGAAGATGATATTAGTTGGAACCCTCTTAAGGAACAAGTTTGGAAAACTATTGACTCAAATGTGACCTTATATAAAAGTGACAAAGGGGCCAAACTAAATATTGATGTGGAAAATTTTTTGTCTTTGTCGAATGGCGAGAAACTTGACGCTGTGGAAATGGTACTTGATCGTTCAATTCGAAAAAATCTTGCGCAAGATGGAGGCGGGGTTGAGGTAAAAGGGATTGATGGAAATGTAGTTAAGATTCTTTATCAAGGTGCCTGCGGAAGTTGTCCAACATCTTCAACCGGAACCCTTCAATATATTCAGACTCAAATACGTCAGCAACTGCACAATGACTTAGAGGTAAAAGCTGTCTAAAGTCCGAGAGCCGCGAGCTTTTTCAAAGATTAGTTTTTTTTTAAAAAAAAAGCCGAAAGCCCATAAGGGTTTCCGGCTTTTTATAATTTGACTTAATTTTTATTAGGCTGAGTTTACAACCTTATAAAAAAACACTATGCGGCGTTTTCGTCTCGTAAATCTAGCTTGAATAATTCTTCCCGTTCCTTTTTGTTTTGATAGTTTGTGTTATTTTTTGAAGACATTTCTCGTTTTAGATTGCTGTTATGGTTTATATTTTTATATAAATTTGAGTTTGTCCCATTCCAAACCCAGTCAGCGACGCGTACAAAAAAGACAGAACCCACATGAAGTAGTGCCCATATAGCCAAAAAAGATATAAAAAGCGTCAATGCTATTTTCCTTGCTCCCCAGCCTTCAATTCCATGAAGAATTGCATTTACTGGATGTAAATATTTAAAAAAAACTGCAAGTAGTGCTATGGGTAACAAAACAGTCCCAATTCTGCCAAACCTTCGAGTCATGTCCATAATTTCACCTTTTTTATTTTTGGTTATAGTGAATAGAAACCTCTCTATGCCGAGTAACAGACTCAATAAAGCCTAGAAAGAGCCGAATTTCTCAACGGCTAAGTACTTTTGTTTTTCCTGACTTGTGGCGGACCCATAACATTAACAAATAGTAGCGGATCTGTATTTCTCTTTTCGCCATTCTGATTCTTAAGTCTATTAACGGGCGCATAATGTATTTCTCTTTTTTATATTTAAAAAAATTTTACATAAAAACGACTACACATTAGCATATATGTCATTATAAATCAATGCCTTATGGGCTTTAAATAGCCTGGTTACTATTTGTGAGAGTTTAAGGTTTTACCAAGGCGCAACATTTTTTTAAGGTGAGAAAGTCGAGTAACTAAAGCTCGGTCTTGTATTTGTTCTGAAGTTTTGTCTAATACAAAAGGTAATTAAAAAATAAAAGGTAAATTTTTTATCTTAAGAGCTGAAATGCAACAAGGAAGATACTTTCCATTAAGGCAACTTGGTTTAATTATTTAAACTATTCAAAGTTTTGGGGGAATTTTTTTATCCAACTTTTGGGTTAATTTAGGTTCCCCTAATGTGCCATCAAGGCTGAAGCGAGTTTGGTTTAGGATGTCCTTTAGATCGTCCTTGAAGATATCACCTAGTAATGGTGAAGCCCTGGTAATTTTATTAAATAATTGCATGGGCGTTACCTTAAATTCCCCATCTATCTTCCCGTTTACTAGATTGGCATTTGCCGAAGCGGAAAGGTTTATTTGAGGTCCTTTTAATTCAAAACTATCGGTAGTTACTTTCCCTTCCCATACTTTAAAGTCACCAATTAAGGTTTCATACTCCAATCCGATTTTTTTTGAAATAACTGTTGATGCAGGCTTAAGAGAAGGAGAAAGTTGATCTATTACCCATATGGGAGTATTTAAATTGCCTTTTTTAAACGCAAAGCCAAATTTTCCTGAAATGCCATTAGCAATATGAGAAAAACGAACAACCTCGCCTTTTTTTTTAATTATTTCAGCCTTATTAGTATTTCCTTGAAACATTCCATTTAAACTCCCAGAACCTTTTATTTGTTGTTCTGAAAAATCTGAAAGGAGAAGTTTATTACCATTAAAACGTATTGCAAAAGTTTTGGATTTTGGACGATATTGACCTGAGAAAAGAATAGTTCCATTAGACGGGGAAATGTGGCCGTTACTAAATGAAAATATTTCTGGAGTAATTTTTATTTTAGAACTGAGAGTGTTTATAAAGACATTATTCAACTGCAAATCTGTAAACCTTATGCCTGCCAGAGCATGACGGTCAGACTTCTTTGAAAAAGCTAAAGTAAAGTGTTTCGACGTATAAGGAACTCCATTTTCAAATGAGAGATCATTTATTTTCAACTCGCTGGATACTCGTATATCTTTGTTGAGTGAACTTCTTGTTATGATTGACCCATTAATTGTTCCAGTTGCGGGTGTCCATTTATCAAAGAGGTTAACTCTTATTAAGGGAAGGTCCAGTTCGTTAAACTTTGTTGTTATGTTATATGTTCCAGCTAAAGTCCCCTTAAATAGATCTGGTAGATTAACGATTAAGTTAGAAGTAATGTTACCGTCCCAAAGAAAGCCACGGACCATATAGTTTAAGGTGTTATTCTCCCATACTCCATTACCTTCAATATTAACAAGTGGAATGCTTTCTAGTTGAGGGAATCTAGCAGTCGAAACTTCAAGTCCTTCGGCTTTGAGTTTAGTTTCTATAAAAACTTCATTGAATGGATTATCGCTTGATGCAATAAATCCTTTTAAACTTATGAAAAACTTTTCTATCTGTCCCGATTTAAATTTTAGGGGAGTTGGTCCTGTGTTGGATAGAAGTTCTACAAGAGTATTTATTTTTTTTGCAGGGATGGAGGAAGACTCTAAATTCAAATTGATTGGATTTTTTTTAGCTAATAGATCAGTAACTTTTGTATTGCCTCTAAAACTTAATCCTTGAACATCAAGGTCGAATATATCCCCAATTATATTCACTTTTTCGGGCAAGGGATTATCTAAGTCGAACTTAGCACTTAAAAATATAGGGGCCCTTGTTTCAGGGAGCAAACCAAATTTTGGTCGAGTAATTGTTAGCTGAGCATCTTTTACCTCAATTGTGCGAAGGGAAAAGTTTTTATTTTGAAAAAGGTTACGCAAAGATTCCTTTAGGTTTGTTGGAGTTTTTGTTTTTGCCATAGGTTTTACGCTTTCTAAATCATTAAATTGTGCTTGTAGTTTTTGGTCGGGGGGTTCTAAATTTTCGTAAATCTTTGGTAGATCAATTGAGGTTGATCTTGGATTCAAAGCAATATCAATGATTGGGTTGATTAAAATAACTTTTTTTATTTTAAATGTACCTTTCAATATAGGCTTTAGCTTTACATCCAGAAAAATATCTTGAGCTGAAAAAATTTGCTGTGAGTTGTCTTTGGAGCGTACATTTAGACCGCTGCCATGAAGACTTAAGCCTTGTGAAAGACTAAGGTTTAAAGATTTGATTTCAATAGGCAACCCAGTTATTTGGCTTAATTCGCCCATAATGTGATCCCGAAAAGAATCTATATTTACAGAAAAAATTCCAGTAAGAGTAATTCCTAAAATCAAGGTAGTAATAAGAAAAACCTTTATAAATCTGGATGATTTAGCAATTTGAGATTTAATTTCTTCTTCGGGCATATGTTGGATTAAGTTATGGATGAAAGTTGGAAAATATGGCAAATTTACCCTATTATGATATTGATTTTCATTATCATAATAGGGTAAAATAAATCTAATTTATATGGTCATAAGCCCAAAAAGTTCAATTTAACTAGATAGATGTTTCTAAAGGGTATCTAGCCTTAAAAAAATAGTGAGTATAAATAACTACCCATCTGACGAAAATAAAAATAAATAGATGGTCGGAGTTTAGTTTGTTTGAAAAAGTTTATATAGGAATTATCTGCATAATAGCATTGTGTGCCTTGGCAATAATTATTATTTCTATTACCAACCATACTATTCAATTGCAAAAGCTCTCATATGATTGGTTTTTGTTTTAATTCAGATTTGAAAATAACTGAAACTTTGAGTTTTGTCTAATGAGTTTATATTTTTTTAGTGGACGGACTGAAACAATAAGTTTCTAAAACTTAGGAGATTTGTTGAGCAATGAAAAAATATCTTAATTTAGCTTCAATCATTTTTTTGTCTATCATGGTTTTTCAGCCAGCATTTGCAAGTCAAGATTCTAAAGTGGGATTTCTTGTACTTGCTCAAGATAGGGGGCATCTTGGAAATAAAGACATTAAAGCCATTTTTGACAAATTTAACGCAGAATATGACGCCAGCCTAGTTTTTGTAGGAAGAAAATATGAAGGCATTGGCAGCGAATATTCAGATTATATCCAGGGAGCTTTATCTAAATTTGATAAAAAAAATATTTCAAAACTCGTGATTATCCCGCTTTTTTTGTCAAATTCAAACCCTATTCTGGTTAGGGTTAAGAAAAATTTTCCAACCTATAATAAAGGTGATTATGAAGTCAAGTTTGTCCCAGCTATGTCAGAAAGTTATCTAACATCACAAATTCTTTTAGACAGAGTAGTTACTCTCAGCCAGAAACCAGATCAAGAAAAGTTGGTAATTATTGGCATGGGTGCCATTGATGAGGAGACCGAAGACTCGATTAAAAAAGAATACGAAAAGATTGTCGACTATGTCAAAGCACGAGTCCCTTTTAAAGAGGTCAATATCGGCATATATTATGATTATGGTGTCGAACGAAAAATTAGAAAAGTTAAGAATAAAGAAGTAGATGACATGGTCATTCGTACGGCAGCAAAAAGAGGGGATACCTTGCTAGTCCCATTTTTAATTGGCCCAAAATTCTCCCACATGATGTCTATGACCCATTGGCTTGGAAAAAAGTTCGAAGAATTTGATTTGGAGTTTAGTCATGAGCCCATTCTTACTCATGCAAATTCTCTGTTGTGGATGAAAAGAATTGCCAACCAAAACGTTTCTGATAGAAGAAAAGATTTAGTTGGGGTTGCTATCATGCCTCACGGAGCTACGGTTCCATATAATGAAGCCGTGGAAACAAGTATCCAGCCCTTGAAAAAGAAGTATCCGGTAGAGTTAGCATACGGAATGGGTGACCCCCTCGCTATTCAAGACGCGATTACAGCGTTGGAAAGTAGGGGAGCTAATAAAATTATTTTTATCAGGATGTATGCGATGTCAAGTCAATTCAAAGATAAGACCGACTATATTTTGGGCTTAAACGAAATGCTTCCTGAAGATTGGCAAGAAAAATTTTATACAGATAAATTGCCCCCACAGGTTCGAAGTAGTTCTATTATAAGAACGTTTGGTGGATATGAAGAGGATCCTCTTATTGGAAAAATTCACCTTGAGCGTATTAAAGAGAGCAGCAAAAACCCAGCTGAAGAGACTATTATTTTGCTTTCTCACGGTGCTAAGACAGATGAGTCTGACAAAGCATGGCGGAAAGCTATGCAAAACCATCTTGATCGGATTCAAAAGAATAGTGCCATTCCTTTTAAAAAAGTTATTGCTTTAACATTGAGAGAAGATTGGCCTGATAAAAGAAAAGAAGCTTTAAAAGAAATAAAGAAAGAGGTGGAGTTGGGTAACCAGAATGGTAGAACAATTATTATTTCAGACCGGCTATATGGGAGCGGTCCTTATAGGCATTTCCTCAAAGATATTAAATATGATATCAATTACAAAGGGCTAGCACCTCATGACAATCTGACCAAATGGTTAGAAAATGGCATTCAAAGAGTAAGGGAAAGTGGTTTTTCTTCAACTATGCCTACTGAAATCACTGCGGAAAACAAAAAACTATTTCATCTAGTCAAGAAAAGATAAAATATCAGCAAGAAATTATTTGTGGATGTTGCTCCAGAAGATTCAGACTCTGCAAATGTTAAAAAATAGAGAGTTGCTTATTTTATCCAAGCGTAAGTTTTATGTTTTTTATAAAGCGACCTATTTACTTTCAAATAGATTAAATTGCACTTATATTATTTTGAATGTTAGCTGCCAACCCTTAGCGAATATAATTAAGTTAGATTGCGACGAACCTACTTTTCTTAATAAATTTAACCTATTACCTAAGATATTTCCTCGTACTTTTTAGTCGTTAGATTAATATTAAGAAGGACTCTTTCCTTAGTTCCTAGTTTTCTAAAAATAAGATTTTAAAATTATCAATTTTGATCCCCTTCTTTAAAAATTGAAAATTTCATGTAAGTGGTTGTTAGTTTACCAATTTATGTGTGAGATGACTCAAGTTGTTTGCAGAATCCGCCGATCTTGGAGGGGGCAGCTCATGTCTGTAAGGATATAAAAAACAAAGTATTTCGACCACTCAGTTAAGTGTTTGGTGTGTTAATATTATATTTAATCAAAGTTTACAAAAAAGAAAGTAAATGCTAATGAGGACATACGGAAAAATTTCCAGGTTTTTAATTATTTTAATTTTTGTGGGTTTTATTGCGTTGATGGTTCGAGAGGGGAAGTTTGCCTCGGTTTTAAACAATATTGAAGGTTTTCTTCCTGGAAAGAAAGAAGTCAAACTCACTTTTAAAGACTATGAATTTAAGCCAGTAATCCGCAAGGATGTTTTTCAGAAAGTCTTATCAACGGGTACTGTGTCACTCAAAACAGGGGCTGAGGTAAAGATTGGAGCACGTATTTCGGGGCAGTTAGAAAAATTGAAAGTTAAAATTGGTGATATTGTCAAAGCTGGAGATATTATTGCAACCATCGAGCATGAAGACCTCTTGGCTCGAGTAGCTCAATTTTCAGCAGACCTTAAAGCAGAGGAAGCTCGCCTATCCAAAATCAAACAAGAAGGTCCTCTTAAAATAAGTAAACTAAAAGCTGCTTTAGATGAACACAATGTTCAAATTAGCTTAGCCCAAAAAATGCTTTCGCGTAACCAGACTTTAAATGAAGAGGGTATCGTTTCGGAGACTGTAGTCGATGAAGTGGATGAGCGCTTAATGGTTTTGAATGCTCAGATCAATTTAGCAGAAGAGGAAATAAAGCTTGAGGAAGCTCGCTGGCAAAACGATACTCGCCTTCAGGAAGCAAAGGTAGAAAAAGCCTTGGCCAATCTTCTTGAGGAAGAAACTCAATTATCTTATGCAACTGTGACTGCACCCATTGATGGAGTGGTGGCTTTTATTTCTACTCAAGAAGGAGAAACAGTGGTCGCCAGCATGAGTGCTCCAACATTTGTCACACTAATCGATATTGGAAAATTAGAAGCCACAGCCTTCGTAGATGAAACAGATATTGGTAAAGTAAAAGCAAAGCAAAAAGCTTCATTCACCGTGGACGCATTTCCTAAGAAACTTTTTGAGGCCGAAATTCGAGAGATCAGACCCAAGGCTGTTATTAAATATAATGTAGTTAATTACGAGGTTATGTTAGATATCAATAAAAAAAATATTTCTCTTTTGAGGCCAGAGATGACAGCAAATATAGTAGTGACTACTGGAGTTCGTAATGGTGTTTTGACGGTTCCACGTGGAGCCGTAAAAAGATCTGGAAAAAAATCTTATACAGTTATGAAAGATGGGGCTAATCTTGTTGATCAATCTATCGAGTTAGGCTGGCGTGATGGAGACTCTCAGGAAGTCAAATCTGGTCTAAATGATGGCGATGAAGTCGGTGTTCTCATAAAATCAAAAGGAAAAAAAGGAAAAAAAGGAAAAAGTAAGTAATGACTGCCCAAAAAATAATAGAAATTAATTCCATAACCAAGGTTTATAAAAATGAAAATGTAGAAACAGAGGTTTTAAAGGGGATTTCTATATCCATTGATGAGGGGGACTATGTCAGTATAATCGGTCCTTCCGGTTCAGGAAAAAGTACTTTGATGACTATCTTGGGTTGTTTAGGGCAAGCGACTAGCGGTAATTATCTTTTGGATGGTGAAGAGGTAGGTAAGTTTAGCGACTACCAATTATCTCGAATTCGAAATGAGAAAATAGGTTTTGTTTTTCAGGCTTTTCACTTGCTTCCAGGTATTTCCGCATTTGATAACGTGATGGTTCCTCTTATTTATTGTAATAAAACACCTTTAGATGCTGAAGATCGAGTAAAACGTGCTTTAACTCGAGTTGGACTAGAGCATCGAATGCACCATACCCCAGGGCAACTTTCAGGGGGTGAGCAGCAGCGAGTTACTATAGCTCGTTCCCTGATAAACGACCCTAAAATTATCCTCGCCGACGAACCAACAGGTAATCTAGACTCTAAAAATGGCCAGGAAATTATGACTGCTTTTGATCACTTGAACGAAGAAGGGCGAACTATAATTATAATTACCCACGACCCCGTCGTCAGCAAACACGCAAGACGTATCCTTACATTAAGGGACGGGAGGGTAGTGTCGGATCAAACAAATGAGAATTTTAAAGAATCTCGGTCAAGCCCTACGCGGATTATGGTTGAATAAGGGAAATACTTTTCTCATGACTCTTGGGATTATGATTGGTATTACTTCCCTTACGGTCATCGTTGCCATTGGAGAGGGAGTCAAATCGAAAGTTCTAAATAGGATTGCTAACATGGGATTCGGTCCCGAGTCCTTTTCGGTATATTCCGGAGCGGGTAAGCTTTTTTTTGGACGAGGCCAAGAAACTACAAGCATGACCCTACAAGATGTTGATGATATTCGCGCGATGCCTAATGTCGCTATAGTTGTCCCCAGGCAACGGAAACGAATGCGCATCATCAATAAAAAAGAATTTACCTCAACCCGTATTTATGGAGTATCTCCAGAGTGGTTGCCTGCTCGTCAATGGAAGATAGTGGACGGAACATTTCTTGATGATCTAGATATGGACCGTAAGAGAAAGGTTATAGTTTTGGGTGCCACACCAGCTTATAAACTATTTGGAGACAAGGATCCCATTGGTAAAAAAGTAAGATTAGAGCAGGTATTTTTTGAAGTCATCGGCCTTTTAGAAAAAAAAGGACTTACCGAAAGCGGATACGACCCCGATGATAGGGCGCTTATTCCATTGACCACATCTACATCACGTCTATTTAGACAAACTCATCTTCACAGTATTAAAGTTGTGACTACACACCCAGCTTTAGTTGAGACAACTATTTCAGCAGTAACGCAAGTTTTAAGACGTAATCATGGCTTGTCGGTATTAGCTGATAATGATTTTCGTTTTGTTACTCCAGAAAGTATTATGCAGTGGGTAACTGAAGCAGAACAAGCACTTAATCGGATGATTATGTTTATATCAACTATATCACTTATCGTTGGGGGGATTGTTATCATGAATATCCTTCTAGTTTCCATCCGGGAACGAATACGTGAAATAGGAGTGCGACGTTGCTTCGGTGCTCGTCGCACAGACATTACTCAACAGTTTCTCTTCGAATCAATTTTTGTTTCATTGCTAGGGGGAATGATGGGGACTATCTTAGGATTAGCACTGTCCATCGCTCTAAATTATTTCGATTTACTGCCTGCAAAAATGACTTGGAGTCCATTTATTCTTGCATTTGTGTTTTCGGCTCTAGTTGGGCTCGTTTTTGGTATCCACCCGGCAAGAAAGGCAGCATTGCTTAGTCCTGACGAAACTATCCGGTAAGACTTTAGAATTTTAAAAACCTTTATAGATCATGAAACTAATAGGTATTGCACTAACTGCTCTTATTTCTCAAAAGACAAGGACTTTCTTGGCATCCCTCGGGATCATGATTGGAATTGCCGCAGTTATAGTGATGGTGGCCATCGGCAAAGGCTCTCATCAGGAAGTTATGAATGTTATTTCAAAGATGGGTGAGAACCTCTTGACTATTAGTGCAGGTGAGATGAAACGGAGAGGTGGAAAGCTTAGACTTGTTGGCAATGTGACAACTCTTAATCTACGGGATGTTGATTCCATATCACAAGAAGTGAGTGGACTTGCCTTAGCCTCTCCTTTTGTGATCAAAATAATGAAAGTAAAGTACCTTCAGTCTCTAACATCAACCAATGTGGCTGGTTCGACCCCTGACTTTTTAGCAACCCGTAACTATGAAATTGCTTTTGGTGAGATGTATACAGATCAAGATGTGAAACTAGGTGCTAGGGTAGCAGTAATTGGCAAAACGGTGGTTAAAAATATATTTGGAGAAGATGATCCTTTGGGGAAAACAATACGGATCAATGCAATTCCTTTCAAGATCATCGGTGTATTTGAAAACAAAGGCCTGGATTCTGATGGTGTTGACCAAGATGATATTTTGCTTATACCAATTAATACAATATTGCGTCGTATTTTGAATCAAACCTATATTTCGACCATTTACGTTAAAGCTGACTCTAGAAAAAATATTAATTCTGTAGCTTCGCAGATAAAGATAATTTTGAGAGATCGCCATAAGATTTTGGATGATGCGAAGGACGATTTTACCGTTGTCAGTCAACTAGACATAGAAAACTTGAAGGCAGAAACTTCTAAAATGTTTACTCGCTTAATAGTTGGCGTTGCTGCAATATCATTAATTGTAGGAGGAATAGGTATACTTGCGGTGATGCTTATTTCTGTCAAGGAACGAACACGTGAAATCGGTGTTCGGCGAGCCGTTGGTGCTACCAAGGGTGATATTATTAGACAATTCCTTATTGAGTCAGTCATTATAGGTTTGTTTGGTGGTATCGTAGGTGTGGCTTTGGGAGTAGGAATAACTTTTGGAGTTGTGGCTTGGACGGGAAAGGAAAACCTTTTGCTTGATCTTAATTCGATCTATATATCAACAAGTGTATGCATGATAATTGGTGTAATATTTGGTTTGTTTCCCGCTATTAAGGCGTCACGTCTTGACCCAATGGTTGCATTGACAATAGAATGATATTGTTTAAAAGAAAAAACGCCGGTAGCCATAGGATACCGGCGTTTTATTTTTTAAATCGAAAAAAAAGTTAAAAACTAATCAAAACCCCGCCATTATTCCGCCATGATTAGCTGCAATCATACCTATAAGCATGGGTATAGACAGCCAAGCATTGGTCCGACTTGCAAGGAAAGCATTCCTCTTTGCTTTTGCTAGAGCGTCGCCCTCTAGTTCTCCGGCGATAATCTTTTTTTGGTTTGGCCATATTATGAACCAAACGTTACCAGCCATAATGATTCCTAAAAGCATACCGATCATTATTTCTCCACTTGGAATGCCTTCAACAACACCACGCCCCATAACGTAATAAACAATCCCGGTAATTACGGTCCATAGGGCTGCGTGTCTAAAGAAGAACAGCGCTCGTGGAAGAATGATTTGAGTATATGGCTTTGCTGCTCCCTCTTCTGTCATTTTGGGCATGGACTGTACCTGCACCAAATTGAAAAAGTAGAGTAGCCCGATCCATAAAATTCCAATTAAAACATGAAGAAATTCCCATATCCACATAATATTTTTCCAGCTCCTCTTTTTAAAATTATAATAAACTGCAAATAAAACTCGTTAATTAAACTAATGAAATAAAAGTTCTTTAGTCATGAAGGTAAGTATCGTATTGACTATTTAATAAATAGACCAACAGAAAGAAGTAAGGTTACGATGGCGAAAACAGAATGATGGATTCATAATTTCTACCAATTATTTTCATTTTATACTTTGATTAAGGTGAATTCCACAATAAACATGGTGTTTTTAATTTGCATATAAAGGAAAAAAGCATTTCCAATTAAACTACTATAAAATTTTTAAAGTTATGGTTACTATCAGTTGATTAGAAAATGTATTGGCTTTTTTAGATTTTGGAGTTTACATTGCTTATTTTTATCATTTTTGTGATCGTCGTTAGATAAAAAGGTCAGTTTTTAAAATTATATAGTTTTTTCATTTAGTATCTTTTAAAGATACACTTCAAATTAGGGTGTGTTACTTTTCAGTAAGGAGCTTGAACTGGGAATTATGGTTGAAAATACTATGTCGACACTTTTATAGAATGGAGACTTGGCTAATTTAGGTTGTGAATATGTAATGACAGATCAAAAGAATAAATATTTAAAGGGGAAAAGAATTTCTCCTGGCCCTATAGTTGATGGGTTAAGCGTAAAAGACCTAATTGACAAATACTTTAATGGATATAACGCTGCTCGTATCCAAGAACTTTGTCATTTAATTTCTAAAAAAATGTCATCTCAAGATGTTTTTATTGGTTTTAGCCTTTCTGGGGCGTTGACTCCTGCAGGTTTAGGGCCATCTTGTATCGTCCCGATGATAAGGTCTGGCATGATTGATTACATTGTAACGACGGGAGCCAATTTGTACCATGACTTGCATCACTCCTTGGATCTTCCTCTAACCCAGGGAACGCCTTTTGTGAACGATAATGAATTGTTTGAAAATGACATTATCCGTATTTATGATATTTTCATGGATTATGAAGTATTGGCTGCTACTGATAATTGGCTAATGCGTACATTTTCGAAGCCGGAATTTCAAAAGCGAATGGGAACCAGAGAGTTACATTACTTGCTAGGGAAATTTGCTGATGAAGTCGAACAAGAACGAGGCACGGTCGGAAAAAGTTTTGTTGCAGAAGCATATCGCTATCAAGTCCCGATTTTTACTTCTTCACCGGGTGATAGTACGCTTGGATTAGATATAGCAGCACTCAACCTAGTTGGGAAAAAAATCTATATAGATCCCTCTATTGATGTAAATGAAACAGCTGCGCTAGTTCTTGAGGCGAAGCAAGTTGGGAAAAGTGGGGTTGTGGTTTGGGGAGGAGGTTCTCCAAAAAACTTTATTTTGCAGCCTGAGCCCGCTCTACAGGAAGTGCTTGGTTTTGATATTAAAGGGCATGATTTTTTTATCCAAGTTACTGACGCGCGACCAGATACGGGAGGACTTTCAGGAGCAACCCCAAACGAAGCTGTGAGTTGGGCTAAGATAGACCCGGATACCGTAAACCAAGCAGTTGTTTGCTATAGTGATACGACAATTGTCATGCCGCTATTAACAGCATATCTTGAGAGTTGTGGGATAAGGCGTGAGCCAAAAGAGCTTTATAAAAAGTTTCCTGAGCTAACAGATAAACTTCGTGACAAGTTTTTACAACAGAAAGATCTTATTTTAGGGAAGCGCAGTGTGGCAGATACTATTCGAATTCTTAAGGGAAGTAAAAGTTAGATATTAATAATTAAGGTTTCTCTCCTCAACTTTAGAAAAAGTCGTGTGTAAACTGGGAGGACATTATGAAGTCAGCGGATTGTACATTATTTAGTGGTGGTGCTAAAGGGGCAGAGGAAGAATTTGGCATCCAAGCGGAAAAAAATGGAGTAGAAGAGGTTTGCTTTACTTTTGATGGTCACTCAATAAATCGAAAGCGTGGTGTGCATTTCTTAACCAATGAAGAGTTGAGAAAAGGGGAGGTTAGTTTGGTTTACGTGTCTACATTAATGAACCGATCATATGCTCATGGCCCAAAATTAAAAAAAGTATTACAAAGTATCTGGCACCAAATCAATAGCGCTGAGGAAGTTTTTGTAGTTGGGAAAATCCTTGATGATGGAACTGTTAAGGGAGGGACCGGATGGGGAGCTGAATTTGCTAAACTTTGCAATAAACCATTATTCGTATTTGATCAAGATTCAAAAGAATGGTTGAAATGGAATCAAAGTCGATGGGGCAAAACGTCTCCTAAAATAAAGAAAAAGCATTTTGCTGGTGGGGGTACCAGATTTTTAACGCTCGAGGGGAAAAAAGCTATTGCAGATTTATATGCAGTATCATTTAAATAATTCAATAGTTATAAACATATATTATTTAAAAAATGAATTCAAATGAGCAAGAAGAGTTTAGAAAAATTGTTTTAAGTGAAATAAAATCCCAAAAGGATCAAATAGAAAGTCTTTTAAACTCAGTGAAACCTGTTGCACCCGATAATGCAATCGGCCGTCTAACCAGGATGGAAGCTATTGAAAGTAAAGGAATTAGCGAGTCGTCTTTAAGTTCTTCACGAATAAAGCTAGCAAAGTTAGAAGCCGTGCTGGATAGAATTAAGAATCCAGACTTTGGCATTTGTATCCTATGTTCAATTCCAATCCCAAAAGAGCGTATGATTTTTGTGCCAGAAAGTGTTACATGTGTTGTTTGCGCCGAGGGGAAAAAAGGTTCTATTGGTAGACCTTAAGCAAGACAAACTATTTCTTGGAAACCCTTGGTGGCGGAATTACCAACTGGATTAGAAAGTTAATGTGAGTAAAGTTTTTATGGTTTTAACTAATTTTTAATGGCATGGACTTATAGCTATTGTTATAAGTCCTTTTTATATTTTACAAACTGAAATGATTATAGCGAATAATCTTGAAAAGTCTTTTGGCCCTCAGAGCCTATTTGAGGGAGTATCTTTTCTCGTAAATGAAGGTGAGCGTGTTGGACTAGTTGGTAAAAATGGCACAGGAAAATCTACTCTATTTAAAATGATTTTGGGACACGAAAGCCCCGATTCTGGAACTCTTACTACTCCAAAAGGCTATCGAATTGGTGCTCTGGAACAAATCATATCTTTCACTAAAACTACTGTTCTTGAGGAATGTGTTGAGGTACTTAATCCTGAAAAACAATGGGAGAATTACAGAGCAGAGATCATTCTTTCTGGTTTAGGTTTTTCGGAGCAGGATTTCTATAAAGACCCGACAACTTTTAGCGGTGGTTACCAGGTCAGAATAAATCTTTGCAAGGCGTTATTGGCTAATCCCAATATGCTTCTCCTTGATGAACCGACTAACTATCTAGATATACTTTCACTTCGTTGGCTGAAAGAATATCTAAACAAATGGCCTGGGGAAATGTTGCTCATCACTCATGACCGTGACTTTATGGATAAGGTTACAACTCATACACTTGGTTTGCATCGTAAACAAGCAAAAAAAGTTAAGGGAGATACCATTAAATTTTATGAGCAAATCATTCAAGAAGAAGAAGCTTATGAGTTAACCCGAAAAAACTTAGAGAGTAAAAGAAAAGAGATGCAACTACTGATAGATAGATTTCGAGCTAAGGCTTCGAAAGCTGCTATGGCCCAGTCTAGATTGAAAATGATGGAAAAAATGGGGACCATGGAAAAACTAGATACTGAAAAAAATTTGGGTTTTAGGTTCAATTACTTGTCATGCCCGGGAAAAACACTGATGACTATAAAAGATCTTTCTTTCTCTTATGATTGTAAGCCTGTAAATAATATATTTTCTAACTTGTCGTTTTCTATTGGTAGCCGTGATCGAATAGGAATTATTGGAGCTAACGGAAAAGGTAAATCAACATTGATAAATTGCTTAGCAGGTGAATTGGTTAACAGTTCTGGTTCTATTACTAAGCATCCTTCTGCCAGTTTAGGGCACTTTGGCCAGACAAATATTGACCGACTCGACCCCCAGAATCGTGTATTAGATGAGATACTCCGGGCCAATCCCAGTCTTTCTTTACAAGCTGCTCACAGCATTTGTGGTGCCATGATGTTTGAAGGAGACTTGAGTAAAAAAAAGGTCAGTGTATTATCCGGAGGAGAAAGAAGCCGTGTTTTGTTAGGGAAAATTATTTCACGTCCCACCAATATCTTGCTTTTGGATGAACCTTCTCATCATTTAGATGTTGAGTCCATAGAGGTCTTGATCGAGGAATTGAATGATTACGCCGGTGCTTTAGTGATTGTTACTCATTCCGAACTCATTCTTAAAAACTTGGCTAAAAACTTGATTATTTTTCACCAAGGTCGTGCAGAATACTTTCGTGGAGGATACGATCTTTTTTTAGAAAAAGTTGGCTGGGAAGGAGAACCTACAAGAGAGAAAGAGCAGAAAACTAAAATAAATAAAAAAGAAGCTCGCAGGTTACGTGCTTTAGAAAGGCAAAAAAGCTGATTAATCTATATCTTGACTATAAATAACCAATAGCGCTCAGGAGTAAATGAGTTCCATAAAGTTTAGAGCCTCAGGATACAGCGAAATATAGAGAGCGAATACCGAAGAAATGGGTCGAAAGTCCATTGAAGGGTGCCTTATTCGGAAGACTTTGAAAGGGGGATTACCTTCAATGAACTTCCGGGGAGGATACTACTGTAACAACTATAGTTATAACACTTGAAACATTTTGTTTCAAGTGGTTTTGGTTAACAAAATTTATTTTTGCTTGATATTATTAATAAAACCTTATCAATAAATACTTAAATGATTGTTTAATAAATTAGTCTTAGAGTTTCTTAATCTTTTTTTTCACTTTTCTGGCTTTCCTTCCGCTTTGGAAACCTCGAGGTATTGTTTAATTTTTTTGCCAAACTAAAAAGTAGCCACAAAGCCAAGAAACCAAAAATCATTCCATAAATTACGTACGCCTCGGTATCCATTATTTTGCCTAAGTTTAAGTTTCAAGTGGTTCTTTTTTTAAATGAGCCTTTTTAATAATTAATAGAGCTTATCTTGAAAAGGCATTTCCTAAACCACCGATTTATCTTAATTTATAAAAATAAAAATTAAATCGCGGGAGTTGATTTTAAATTAAATAGATTTAATTGACAGTTAATTTTGAATTAATGTTTATCGGCTAGCCTAAATGAGTAATTTACTTGATGCTTTCACGATTAAAACTTGTCAAGGACGATTGAAGTCTTTCTGGGATCTCTTTTCCCCTAAAAGGAGTGAAAAGGAAGGCTTCAAACTCCTTAGACTTTTAAACAAGTTTTATAAATAAGTCCAAGCTTTTTCCTGAGATAAAATTAGGTATAATGAATTTTTATTTTATATGATTACCTTAATAATCTTTAAATAACAATTTCAAAAAGTCTCCGAACTCAAAAACATGAGCTTTGATATTTTTAAAGGATAATCCACAATGAACAAAGCAATTCTTTCCCTTATCTGCTGTCTTTTACTTTCTAATCAAGCCTTGGCCAATGAATTATTAGTTATTAGTGGTAAAAACTCTAAGAATTCAAAAAAGTGGTACGAGGAGGTTTATCAGAAATCTATCCAGAGTGGAGGGGGCCCGATTATAGTAAAAGTAGTGACAATTGAAGCCGATAATTTTCCTAAATGGATTTCACAGGCCATGGATGAGCAAAGAATGGGTGAGATATTTGGAACACCGACATTTATAATTTGGGATGAAATAAACAAAAAAGAATTGGGAAGGCTAGAGGGTTACACTGAGAAGAGGAGGTTTTATTCTCAATTGAGTGAAGCGATATTGCAGATAAGCCAAGGTCGCCATCCTGGTCGTCGTGAAGGTTCAGGTGGACACCAAGAAGAAGGCTCTGGAGGAAATCAACGACAAAAAGAAGGGTCGGGGGGAATGAGTAAAGATATAATGGATCATATTTATAAAACTCCAGAAGAAGCGAAAAGTGCCTCAGAAATGCTTGGACTTGGAGGAGAAATACACAGTCATGAAACTCCGCAGGGAATTATTTATATGCCGGGCCCGACTATGTAAAAAATAAAAACTCAGCCGAAATACTGTTTTTTGTTAAATATGTTCTACATTACCCAGCAGATTTTCTGATCTGTTTCTTTACGACTCTTAATAATACGGTCATAAATACTTTTTTTCTGGTCTGAATATCTGCAATCCTTACCTTTGAGTAAACCCCTCTCTTTTGACTAACGTCATAATAACAATAAGATAGCAAGGGTTGGAGTACTTAAGTTAAAATTGATTAATCAATGATTAATCAGAAATTAATAGCAAGTTAATAAAGGGTTCATGTTTGTGCCTTATACTGAGTCTGTTTGGTAATGCAGGTCTCCTCCTGTGAGAACTCTTTTCTTTAGGGTTTTGACCATACCCGGGACCCTTTAGAAAAGAGTTCTTTTCTCCTTGTTGGGCAAATGGGAATGTTGCAAATAAAAACTCTTCATAATTGTTTAGGCTCCTATAATTCTGGCGTATAAAAATAATTTAAAAACTAGTTTTTAAAATTCAAGGGAAGTATCGCGGAATTTGGTCAACGAACTTGCCAAAATTATTTACCATTTTTGCCTGGGAATACCTCCCGCCAGAAAAAAAATTTATTATATTATTTAGATAAAGTAATGGGGGGGTAGTTTTTTCCTCGAGTCGGGAAAAGTGACCGGGGGCACATTAGTCAGAGATGTTTTATTGATTTTTTAGAATACAAACTCCAAAGTGGCTTTATTAGATGATCGATACGATAGAACTTATTAAAACATTCGTGATCTTGTTGGCTATTATTGATCCTATTGGAAATATTCCGGTGGTAATGGTTTTAACAGGAAATAAGTCAGCCGATGAATATAGGTCTATAGTATTTAAGACGTCCTGTGCAGTTGTGATTTTATTGTCGGTATCTTTTCTATTTGGGAAATACGTTTTAGTTTTTTTTGGTATCAAGATGCCTGCTTTTGAATTGGTAGGAGGTGTTTTCCTACTTTATGTTGCTTTTACTATGTTAGTAAACAGCAAAAAATCCTTTTTATATTCCGATGATGCAGAAGAAAAAGAGCATATTGCTTTTATGCCCATGACTTTCCCGCTTCTGGTGGGACCGGCTGCGATGAGTTCAGTAATTATTCAGTCTCATAATATTTCAGATTGGCAGGTTAAATTAATTTTTATTGGAGAATTCATCGTAATAGGTATATTGGTAGGACTGATTTTAAATTTGTCAAAAATCATTCTAAGTAATTTGGGAAAGACAGGTATTAAATTTATAACTCAAACTATGGGACTCTTATTGGGAAGCTTAGCTATTGGTCTCATTGCAGATGCTTTGAAGTTATTATTGCCTGGGCTTTCATAGAGAGTTGGAAATTTTGATCACCATATAGTGCTAATATTATTTGATCATATCGTATGAGAAAAAAGTTCGTTTTATATTTTTATATTTTGTCGAGTTTTATGGTTTTTTTAATGCCAAGTTTTGCCTTTTCAACTAACGAATCATCGTCACGTCTCTTATTATATAAAACAATTGAAGTGGGTGACTTTGAAAAGGTTAAAGTGCTTTTGACTGGCACAGATATTAATTATCAAGACCATTTAGGATATACCCCGCTTTATAAAGCAGTCTTTTATAACCGACAGGATTTTGTTGAGTATTTTTTTGAATTAGGGGCAAACGTAAATCTTTCTGATATAGAAGGACTTTCCCCTCTTCACGTTGCCGCCCTTGAAGACCTACCTCGTATGATCAAAACCTTAAAAGACGAGGGCGCTAATATCGAAGCTAAAGATGATTATGGATACACACCTCTTCACCTTGCAGCAGATCAAGGTAGCTTTAATGCAGCGCAAAATCTTGTCTTCGCTGGCGCTAATGTGAATAATAGGTCAAAGTGGGGTGGTACACCTCTCCATGCATCCGTTGCAAATAAGAACTTAGATTTAATCAGACTTCTGATGAATAGTGGCGCTAAACTTGGCCTTAAAGATCGACTGGGTCGAACATCACTTCATTGGGTGGCTGAAAAAGGTGATTTGCCTATAGCCAAGTTTTTACTTCTTAAAGGAGTTTCGATTAATTTGCCCGATAATGATGGTGAAACAGCTTTGCATGAAGCGGCAAAATGGGGACATCTGCAAATGGCCCAACTTTTCATTACTCATGGGGCAGATATTAATGCTAAAGGGGCAGATGGACGTGCTCCCATTCATATAGCAATTGCCCATGGGAATATTGAAATTGTTGATTTACTTAAGAAATATGGTGCAAGCTTTTAACTTGCACAAGCGAATCATTATTTAATGAATGCTTTTAATTTAAGGGTGGAGCAGAAAAGACTATGAAAAACTTTAGATGTTTGGCCTTGTTTTTTTGAAATAATTTTCAAGGTAGAAATATTCGATTGCTTTTATGGCTACTTAATAAACCTTTCTTCCCAAAAAATATTGTATTGACTAGTTATCATTTCTTTGCAGCTTGAGTATAGAAAAATTATCCCAAATAAAAAAAATAATAAATAAGTTCCACACCCCACCTCAAACTTAAGAGGTAATCCGCAATGAGGGCAGGTATTAGCCTTATTGCTTACCTCCTTACCGCACTCTTCACAGTTGATCAATGCCATAAATCTTATCTCTTTGTTATACAGTTTTTAGCTAGACTAAATTAGAGATTTTAAGGTTAGGTTGATTAAATTACCCTTCATTACAGTGTATTTGTTTTTTTTTATTTTTGAAGAGAAATCCTCTTTCTATTTCATTAAAGAGCAAAATAAAAAAGTATGGCGGGTGCAGATGCGCCCAAAAGGGAAACGACGATTGATTTCATTAGAAATAAATAAGAGTTGTTCATATATAATTTAATATTTTATTTATTAAGGTGATGTTTTTTGATTTTATATTCTACATATACTCGGTATGACAAATATCCAACTATTAATACATATGAGCTCACAAACATGTTAAACATAAATTTCTCCTAATTTAGAAAAGTACCCCGTGGCATAGCTAACTTTCTGGAGGAGACCAAGCCAAAAGATAATTAGAAATACCACGGAGGTATTGAATTTAATTTAAAAATAAAAATGCCAAGCAGGATACGATGTATCCAAATGCTATAGCCGAAAGAACTGGCAAGAAATCTTCTACGAACAAGCCCGAGCCGAACATTGACCCAGCATCAAACATTGATTCATGGAACATAAGTTTCTCCTTTGTTAAATCCTGATGATTTTTTTATTTGCAAGCCTCATGCCTTCTATCAGCTATTTTTTCTAAATATCTTTAGGAATTGCATAAGGCATTTAAAAAAAAGACTTTATTTAGGTGTGTGTAGTTATTGCAAGAGTGACTTTTATTAAATTTAGCCAATTTTTTGACTTTACTGTGAAATAAACTTACTAAGGTAGGGTATGGAAAAGAGGTCAAACTAAGACGGCTGAAAGATTTGTTAAGAGAAGAAGTGCCTTTAATTGAATTTTTTAGAGTTGGGGTTTTATTTCTTATATTTGCCAATGGATATGCAAACTAGCCTATACAAAAAATGACCTACTTAGAATTAATGAGGAAATTCAGAAAAATGATCCGAAGTTATAGTTAATTCTCCATAAAACTTTTATAGCCCATCTACAAGATATACCTTAATCTATTCATTCTTGTTAAAAAGTATTTGAAAACAGGGTACTTAAGGAAAAATATATCCCCTAAATCCCTTGAAAATTAATAATTTATTGACAAAAGGACCCTTAGTAATGATAATGGTTATCATTATCATTATCATTATCATTAGATTTGGCAGGGTATAGGCCAATCGAATACTTAGAGTATAAACGAAAGGTGAATATAAATGATCAAAACAGACCTGATAGATAGAGTTGCAATTAGGACAAAGTTAACCAGAAAGCAGACCACAATGGTGGTCAATTCTTTTTTATCTAGTATTACTGATTCCTTGGTTGCGGGTGATGAAGTCGAAATTAGGGGCTTTGGAAGTTTCCGGATTCGAAAGAGGAACGCTCGAATTGGACTTAACCCAAAAACAGGAAATAAAGTACATATACCGGCAAAAAAAGCACCTTATTTTAGAGCAGGAAAAAACTTAAAGTTGGAAGTTAATAGAAAGTTTGAAACGGAGTCAAACAATAAAATTTTCTCTCTGCAGGACCTAACACAAATTGCATAAATATGAATATTAATTTTAAGTAGGTATGCCGTTAATGAGTTTTTTAACACATAATTCTGGAGGATTAAAAGTGGATAAATTTAATTATGATGAAAAGGAACAACTCCGGACACGCCTAGCAATTTTAGAATCTCAATTAAGTGTTGCTAATCGAGCGACTAATTATTTAAAAGTGAAAAATGAACAGCTAAATAAAATTGTTAAACAGTATGGAATTCATTCGTCATCTTAATTAGATAATATAGCTGTAAATTTGTAACTGCCATAAAAGTTAGTTTGCAAAGCAAGAAAAAGGCTACTAGGAAATAATATTTATGAAGAGTCTTATATTCGCAGTATTTGGTGCAGTTACAACCTGCTTTTATAGTATTTCATATGGGTTTAATGATTTGGATCTAAATCGATTGATTGAGTTTAATATGTGCGAAAAATGCGATTTAAGTGGTGCAAACCTTAATAAGGCAAAATTGAGAAAGGCTAAACTAAAATTGATTGACTTAAGTGACGCTTATATAAGAGAAAGCGATATGAGAGAGGCTAACCTAAGTAAGGCAGATATGACTGCAGCTGACCTAAGTGGAGCAGATATGAGAGGAGCAACTCTGAATATGGCAAGCCTAAATGGAGCAAACCTTACGGGTGCAAATCTTAGCAGCGCAAACCTGGAATCGTCTGACATGACGGGCGCAAAATTGTTTGGTGCAAAACTAATCGGGGCAAATTTAAAATCAGCTGATCTAACATTAGCTGATTTAACGTTGGCGGATCTTACTAATACCAAACTCACCGGAGCCATTTTTTGTAAAACAAAAACACCTTGGGGTAAAGATAGTACTGGCTGTTGATAAAAGGGGATCAAATTTTCATTGGAAAAAAGTGTACGGAAAACACAGCTGATCAATGCTTCAAACATTTAATTAAACTCTAAACTAAGGAAAGGGTAAAAATAGTAATGACCAAAAGTAAAATGATTGACATTCTTGCAAAGGAAAATAGTGGATTTACGAAACGTGCGATCACAGATCTTATCGATCAAGCAATGGGTATTATTCGTAAAGAGGTTAAAAAAAATAAAAAATTTTCTTATCCTGCACTTGGGACATTTACGATAAGAAAAAGAAAAGCACGGAAAGGGAGAAACCCAAGGACTGGAGAGGAAATTCATATTAATGCAAGTAAAACTGTAGGATTCCGTGCAGCGCCAGCATTTAAAGGGTGTTTGCAGTAGTCATGACTAAAAAGACATATGGTTGTAAATAAACTTTAGAAGAGGTGTTGAGTGTTTGAAAAAGTCTATATGGGAGCAGTCAGTATTTTAGCTTTGGGTACCGGGTTATTAATAGTCGGTGTGTTTCTAAGATATATTATTCAATGGCAAGAGCTATTTTTATTTTTTGAATATTTATTTGGCTCGAATAATGGATAATTTTTTTATTTTTTACTAAACAGGCTATACAGAGCGGGATTGCCCTCCCTTTACCCACTTAATTGTGGGGCTCTGAATAGGCTTCAGGTTAAGCAGTTGATAGACGTCGTTGCATGTTAATTAATATCAGAGTGATTAAAGTTATAAAAAACATATTTAAAAAAAATTAATCGAGGGTTTTATAAAATGAATAAATTAGTAGGTTTAATTTTATTCATGATGTTCTTAATCATTACCATTCCCTTAGAGAATTAATCTTCCCCTTGCCAATGTTTCTCTAAACCCAATGGAGAAACACTGGTGAAAAAGCGTAAAGGGCAATTCTGCTTCTCCGGACGGATCGCCTTATCAAATGGGAAAGGTTGGGGTTGCGCCTAGCCGATTCCGTTTGTCACGCTTTATTTAAATTTAGGGTTTTATAACTTTATGTAATTGGAAGGAGGCCATTGAAGAAGGAAACTCAGTGAAAAACTAGGATTTGCCCTAAGATGCTGCTTAGTCTTCAATAGGACCCATCTTGCGGCTCCTCCAAGAGGTGGCTCATATTGATAGCTGAGTTTCCGTCTACTACTTGATGTAATGAGTGTAGGTCTGAGAAGAAATAAATAGTTTTTTACATAATCTTAGCTGTATTTTATTTTTTATTGGGTTACATCTTCAAATTTTAGGGTGATCTAATGACTACTGGTGTTGTGAAATGGTTTAGGGTAAAGGTAGGTTACGGTTTTATCCAATCGAAAGATGGAACAAGTTGCTTTGTCCACTATTCCGACATTCAGGTAAACGGATTCAAGACTCTAAAGGAAGGGCAGGCTGTTGAGTTTGTGAAAATTGTCAGCGGCCAAGGTGTTAAAGCTTCAAAGGTAGTTCCAATATAAATTTACTAGTAGACGATTTATCGATTCAATTTATAGAAACTAATAGGACTATTCCTTAATTTAAAAACTTTTTATATTAAAAAATAAATGAGGGGCCGTGGGTATGAAAACAATCTCTAAAATAAAAAAAACAGTTTATATCTTACTAGCAACTCTTTTTTGGGTGGGTATAATATCTTCTTGTTCAAGAAACTTAATGCCACCCGAAGGTATGATTGGTGAGCAAACAGTTGGTGAGACTGCTTCCTCTAAGTGGGTTGCAAATGAAGGACCTGAAAATACTGGAAAATCATCCAGGTCTGAAGCTGAACCATTTAAAAGTTCTGAATTTACAGATTCTGAGAAAGAAGCAAAAATAGCTGATTTAAAATTCAATACATCAGGTGTATTACAAGATATCCATTTTAGATTCGATAAATATGATCTTGATGAAACATCACGTTCGATTTTAATCAAAAATGCTAAATATCTTAAGGAGACCAATCCACTTGCCAGAATTGAAATTCAAGGGCATTGTGATGAGCGCGGTACTAATAACTACAATATTTCTCTTGCTGAGCGTCGAGCTCATTCGACAAAAATGTACTTGGTTTCGCAAGGAGTTAGTGCAAAACGGATTCATACCATCAGTTTCGGTGAAGAAAAGCCTTTTTGTTTAGATAGTAACGAAACGTGCTGGTTAAAAAATCGCCGTGCCCATTTTCGAATTAGCGGGTAAAGATTTTTTTTAACTAAAATGCGTGGACGTGATTAATATCCCCCTTACCCAGCCTATAATCAGATGATAAAAGAGATAAATCATAAGGCAATAATATTAAGTATGATTTATTAGTTGTTTAACAATGTTTTTTTGAGTTTGTTGGATGATATAAAAGGCTCCGTAGGTCTAAAAAGAGTATAATCAGTATAGAAGGAGATTATATTCTATCGGAGGTTTTTATAAACCCAGATAAATACATAAAATTTGTTTTAACTGTTATCGCATTTTCTCTTTTTTGGATAGCCCTTAACCTTTCAGTTTTGGAATTCGCTTTATACAATTTTTATAATGGTAAGATAGAAGTATTGATTTCTGAGATTTCTAATCAAACCTCTGAACTTTCATCGCGTATTAATAAATTTTACTCACGCGCTGCTGAAATTTCTTCACGCATTGATGAGATCTCTTCACGAACTGATGAACTAATAGATGCAATTAAGCAACGTTAATAATTTCTAGATTAAAATAACCTCAAATTCTAATTGATTATTCAATTTACTAATTTGACAAGGAGGTATTTCTTATATGCAAAAAACAATTTTTTTATTAATTCTGGTTATTTTTGTTTCTGTTCTGGGCTGTTCTGGAGAAAAAGATACTTCTAAGACATCCGGTTCTAATGAGAGTTCCGATTCTAAAGATATTATGGCGAACCTTCCTGAAGGCCCGTTAGTGTTACCTGAAGGGTCTGACCCTGAAGCAAACACCCATAATGGTGAAGGAATTTTGCATTATAAAGAAGGACATTTTGATGTAGCTTTGGGACATTTTCGAGAAGCCGAAAAAATTAAATCTGGAATAGGAGAAATACATTTCAATGTCGCGCTGGCGTTAGATAAACTGGGTGATCATGGAGATGCGGCCGAACATTTTAAGGTGGCCCAAGAAAATGCTAATGGGAACGCCTTAATTTTGGAGTCAAAGGTTTTGTTAGCACATACCCAGTAAAACTCTAATTCTATTTTATTAACCAACTATTTGGCATTCCTTCTTAAATAAGCGCGGATCGTCTGAATTTCTTCTTTGTCATAGGCAACGCCTCGGGCTTTCATATGCCGCAGCATTACATCTACGGTCTCATCCCATTCGGCTGCACTGCGTGCTCTCCAGGACGATGTTTGCCTATGACAATCGCTACACACTTTCTTAAACAACTGGGCATCCGGGGAATTTGCCTCTGGTAGTGTTTTCTGATCTGAGGCGCAAGCTGTAATGAACAAAATTAGTAATATTTTTAAAAACCTGTTTATCTTCATAACCATCCTTTTTTTAAGTTAAGTGGGTATGTAAAAATAGGCCTTGGGGTATTTTGCTCAATATAAAATATATTAGGGTTAAAAAAATACCTTCTCTAACAAATCAATATTCCGTTAAATCGATATGAAATCGATTCGCTAGACCTTTTACATAAAAAAACTCGGGACGACGAACAATAAAGCAAGCCCTCCCCCCAGCACATACCAACTCTCTTTGGAGATATTGCTGATCCAACTACCTTTATCAGGATTTTTATTTGGGGAAGATTCTAATAGGTCAACTATTTCATCGTTAAAACTATATGTTTGCGCTAAATCAGC
>Ga0209228_1000130_pt1 | contig 35943 bp, 36 predicted proteins | sample METZYME_3_150m_FD_187547 | JGI IMG/M metagenome (GOLD analysis project Ga0209228, IMG submission 187547) | Marine microbial communities from oxygen minimum zone in mesopelagic equatorial Pacific - METZYME_3_150m (SPAdes) (version 2) | ecosystem: Environmental > Aquatic > Marine > Oceanic...
CAGCCTTAGGGAAGGTTGTGTTGTTGGAATCCCGGCTAAAAAAAGCTGGTGTCCTAAGCGAAGACATCAAATCCGAATAGTCGACCAACCACCTCAAAAATACATGCAGGTAGTTACTGAGATCGAGCGCGAAAAACGTGAATAAAGTCTGGTACGTCGCGGCATTACTTCCCCTATGGGCCGCCTGCGGTGATCCGGGATCGATCAAACCCGATTCAGAGACGCGGGCTGTACTAGTCGAGGGTAGTGGTACTTACAGTCGCGAAATTTCGACGCAAAACCCTCAGGCACAGGCTTTCTTCGACCAGGGCTTACGCCTCGCTTGGGGGTTTTACTTTCCCGAATCTATAGCGTCGTATCAGGAAGCCGCCCGTCTAGCCCCCGATCACCCGATGCCTTTTTGGGGCATGGCTCATGCAATGGGGCCAAATCCCAATTCGCGCTACGCGCAGATGCCGGACGACCCGAAAGGTGAAGGTCTCAAAGCCATCAATAGTGCCTTGGAGAGAATCGATCGCGCCAGCCCACTAGAAGCAAAGTTGATCCGCGCACTGCACGTACTCTACGACCAGCAGACAATTCCCGACCAGGACGAACGGGATCAAGCCTACCTGGCCGCAATGCGCAGCCTGAACGATGAATATCCATATGATCCCGACGTCACTGCATTGTATGCAGCCAGCTATATGTCCATCCGACGATGGGATTACTGGGACAGCGACGGTAATCCCAAAGATGAAACCCTTTCCGTCGCAGAGGCGTTGGAATACAACATCGCTCGGGATCTGTCGCATCCCGGTGTGCTGCACCTGCACATTCATCTGATCGAAGCGTCCCTTGAACCCGAACGTGCACTCGTTTCCGCTGACGCTCTAGAGGCGACTGTGCCCATTGGCGGTCATGTGGTCCACATGCCGGCGCACATATACGTCCGAGTAGGTCAATACGGAAAAGCGATCGACAGTAACATCCGTTCGCAGGCAGTGGACCTGCTGTTCGCCGAACGTTGGGGGGATTACCCGCTACCGAACCTTGGCACCTACCCTCTGTCACATCGTATGCATGCAGGGCATGCGCTTGATTTCATTCGCTACGCAGCCACTGTGCAAGGCAATTACAAAACGGCCAACGAAGCCGCGCGGCGAATGACCTCCCGGATAACCGACAACGCTGTCGCGGTTCGGGGAGGACAAAAGCATGTGTCGGCCGCATGGCTCGTGCTGAAAATTTTCGGTAAATGGGATGAACTTCTCGCCATAACACCAGCGCATCAAGGCACACCTTACATGGATGGTATCTGGTCCTATGCGCTTGGCAGCGCTCACTTAGCTAAAGGGAACATGAACGCAGCTCTGCAGCAGTCGGCCAAACTGAACGAGATTGCGCGAGCACCCAACGCGGATGAGTACAGGGTTGGAGCTACCCCCGCCTCAGCCGTCCTGCAATTGGCGGCTTTTGGCCTTGAAGGTGAAATATTAACGGCCCAGGGCGATCTATCGGGAGCCATTGAAGCATTTCGCTCAGCTGTTGCGATCGAGGACCAGAACAACTACACCGAGCCCCCAGACTGGGCACAGCCCATGCGCCACTATTTGGGCGCCGCACTCCTGAACGATGACCAGCCCGAAGCAGCGGAAGCAGTTTATCGGCGGGATTTGCGTTGGAATCAGAACAACGGCTGGTCGCTGTTTGGTTTACATCAAGCATTGACTGCCCAGAACAAACAAGCCGAGGCTAGCCAAGTATTCGATCAGTGGCAGAAAGCCTGGTCGAGCGCAGACATTGCCTTGACCGCCTCACATCTATAAAACGCCATTCTTAGTCAGTTTCCGGAACGCTCAATAACCAGCTGTGAGCAAAACCCAATGAGCTAGAGCGTCTGCTATTCTTTTGGGTCTTTTCCGTTTGAGTGGCTTTACGCAGGTACGATAGTCTCGCCGAACGGTCATAAAATTTAGTGTTCAGTTTAAGGAGGCGGTCGTGGCAACAGCGGTCATCGAATGCACGTGCGGTAAATGCGCGATTACGTTAGCCGATGGAACAGCAAAACTTAAATTTCAATGCGGTTGTGAAGATTGCCGTCAAGCCCTCCAATACAGTCATTCGCATGGTGGAGTTCAACCCGATCCTCTTCCGGAGCTCTATTACATGTCTTCAGACATCGTCGAAGTCCAGGGAAAAGAGTTCATGAAAGCGTTTCAATTACGCGACGAAGACCCAGATATCCTCGGCATGTCAACACGAATATATTGCACGGAGTGCTACTCAATTATTGGTGTAGATCACCCAATTTATGAGGACAACGTATTCCTCAATTTCCCCAAGCACTGCAAGAACGGTGGAGATCTGTCGGCCCCATTAACCGCCTACGTCAATATGATCGATTACACGGAAGAAATAGGCCCGTTACCGACTGAGGAGATTCCCCTGTTTACTACCGGTCGGTTTCAGCAGGAGTTGGATAGGATATTTGACATTCCAGTGGTAGCTGACACCTTCAAGCCCAGGGAAACTCCTCTCGAAGGTATAACTTTGTCAAAGCTTATCCAGGATCTCGGTCCGGTAACCATATTAGGATTGGATAAAGGAAGTGATCTCAACTAGCAAACGCGAACTTAGCTCAAGAGTCATAAGTGGCCAACAGCGACCCATTGAATGAATTTCGCAACGCGACCGTTCGTCGTCAATATCTCGTCGCATGATCATCGGTAACGTCAATTACCTGGCCAGAACGGTCGTGCCGTCTCTTCGTCGTAATGGCCAGGTACTCACACGCCGAAATGCCGACGGGAGCGACAGCGGTGGAACCGGTATCGAGATCGATACATGCGAGGTTTCTATCGCCGACGCCCGTATCGAAGGCGCAACGTGCGAATTGAACGGGTTTGAACTCGTCGAAAAACCGAACAACACCGCGCGCAATTTCTATGATCATGCCGCGGTACTCGACGGCTACTACGACGAATGTGCCGAGATTGTCCAGGAAATTACCGGCGCCAGTTTCGTCGCCGCGTTCGATCACAACATCCGATCCGCTCTCGGTAAGCAAGCTCAACGACGAATCAAAGGTGGTCAGGAGGTTCAAGGACCGGCCTATATGGCCCATGGGGACTATACGCTCGCCAGCGCACCACAAAGATTATTAGACCTTACGAAACCTTCATCGGGAAACGATACTCTCGGTGAGCTCCTCGGAGACGAGTCGTTGTTACCAAAAGACGCGATAGAATCGGCGTTAGGTGGCGAGATGCGTTACGCGATCATCAATCTTTGGCGCAGCATAGGCGAGGCACCTGTAGTTACCGATGCGCTGGCGTTGTGTGATGGTCGTTCGGTGGCCCCGGAGGACTTAGTCGTATTCGAGATTCATTACGCCGATCGCGTGGGGGAAAACTACTTTGCCCTACCCTCCAACGACCACCGGTGGCTCACCTACCCTGCTATGAACCGAGACGAAGCGCTTTTGATCAAACAATGGGATTCAGCCGGAACACTAGCCCAGTCGTCTGGCGAACATGGCGATGGCAGCAAAAACGCGCCTTGCACCTTCAGCTTCCACACCGCATTCGCGACATCCGATCTTGACCCAAAAGCTCCAAGGCGCGAGAGCATCGAGGTCCGTTGTGTCGTGCTCTACGATTAGCAAGGGATCCCCATGATCGACGACTACTCCGACCGGCATCTGCCTTTTGAGGGATGCTTTAATTTCCGGGACATTGGCGGATACGAAACTTCTAACGGCGGCTCCATCCGCTGGGGAAAATACTTTCGCGCCGGGCGCCAAGACCGGATGACGCCAACGGATATCGGACGCGCAAAAGAGCTCAGGATCGCAACCCAAGTCGACCTTCGCCGTCCCGACGAAATTCACGAACAGAGCCGCGGTCCTTTCGAGGAACTAGGAGCTCGATACAACAATCTCGCAGTTATACCCGACGGCGGCTCTGAAAGACTCAATCAGCTGGTGGGAGACATTGGAATCTCAGGAGCACGCTACCTTGGTTACCTAGACTTCGGTTCGGAGGTGTGGCTGCGCCTGTTCAACATTTTCGCGGACGAAGCGAGCTACCCTATTCTCCTGCACTGTACTGCGGGTAAGGACCGAACCGGCGTCTCGACCGCCTTTCTTCTTTCCGTGCTTGGCGTAGACAGGCCAATCATCGACGCAGACTATTTGCTAACTAACCGCGACGTCGAGCGCCAAGTCGATTACGTGCAGAAGAACTTTGGATTACCCACGGGCATCGACCGCTCCACAATGATGAATATGGCTGGTGTTCCTCAAACTGCCATCGTAGATTTCCTCGATGGAGTGGACGAACGTTACGGCGGACCGATCGAGTATCTACGAGAGATAGGAGTCACCAATAAAACCTTCGACAAAATCCGGCAAATACTCTTAGCCAACTGAATGCGAGCCGTAACGGGTCTCAACGGAGGATGTAGGCTTGAGAAGTAACTCACAGACGAAACCATAACGATAAAGGGCTTCGTCGAACCGTGTTACGAGGGGGGAGAAATCGTCATATCGACCATGAAGCTCGGAAAGAAATGAATGTAACCGTGCGATTGGCAAAATCAGCGGACCAGCCGCGCTGTTCTGAGTTGTTTGATGTTTTGGCGGAAGCCACGGGAACCTCGCTCTCCGGCACGCCCGCCCGTCCGAAGACAACTTTTTGTAATGAAACTTTTGAATTATTGCTCACCAACGATCGCGGCAGCCTAGTGGTTGCCGAAGAAGCCGGAGAAATCCTTGGGTTAGCATCAATCTCTTACAACATAGCATTGCGATACGACGGCGAGTATTGCCAATTGGAAGAACTCGTTGTTGATCCCGCGGCGCGTGGAAAGAATGTAGGCGGCTTGTTAGTACAAGAAACCGTTAAGCTCGCTAAAGGCAGAGGTTGCAAGGAATTTGGGCTCTACTTACTCGAATCGACCAAACATAATCAAGGCTTCTACGAAAAATACGGATTTGTTCTGATCGGCACCGAGATGAGACAACGCTTATAAAAGAAACCCCAGATAACCGTTGGGCGTTACTGGTTGGTCGTTTCTCACCGACTATCATGGCGGCTATCGTAGAGCATGAGGACAAATCGGAATGACCGACGAGAATTTACTGCTCGAGCGGCTCGCGATTGAAGATGTGTTTGCCCGTTATGCGCACACAGCCGACGGATACGACGCCGACGGCTGGGTCGAATGTTTCAGTGAAGACGGCATCTTCGAGATCGAATCTGACGGCAACCGAAACCAATTTATTGGCCGTCAGGCGCTGCACGATTTCATCTGTGCACACATCCGCTTACTCCCAGGTACCCGCCACGTCATGACCAATCATCTCGTCGATATCCAGGGAGATCGTGCCCAGCATCGCTGCACCGTAACGGGAATGCTCAGTCGGCCCGATAAAGTCTATACGTTCATTTCAGGATGGTATGAAAGCACACTCAAAAAGGTCGCCGGCGAGTGGAAAATCGAACACCGGATCGTGCATGCCGACAACGGTGCCAATTTCATCAAGGGAGAACTCGCCGTCCATATCAAACCATTTCTCTACTGGATGGCAGCCAATGGAACATCCGCATAACGCCTCCTAGCCAACGATAGAAGCCGAGGCTTGGCCTAACACCTATTAATGAGCACGCCCATTACTTCTGACAAACTAGGTTCCGTGAGCGCGAACGTCCTAATCGCATCGAAAGCGCTACGCTGACCGACCTAACGGTTACGGGTCAATAATCTGAATCTTGATGGCTTTGCAGGCGTGATCGTTCATCGGTGAAATGTCATCTGGGCAGACTGATACAACCGCCAGCACATCCATTTCCGCTCGAAATTCTATGTAGTCACCTTCAACACTGCGCGGGGGTTCGATGTTTACCGAGCCGTCTCCCTTCGGGTCAATAGAGACATTAGCAAAGGCATTGAGAACACTAGGGCTGTAGATATCTTCAAGTTCCAGACCAAACTCGCTGAGTGCTTCCGTAAAATTGTCGCTGCAGCTTCGGTGACCCGGTTCCCCCCAAATATCCATCATGGTTTTGGTGCAGTGCGGTCCGAGGAAATGGTCGCCAACCGGATTGTCCGTTACGGTCAACATGACCTGTTCATAAGGGACCTTGGAATAGAGCTCGACGGCTCTGTAATGAGAACCAAGATGGTCGGGGTGAAAGAAACTAAGGCCGCCTGAAAACTCAGCCATGAACTGCTCTTTGAAGTTATGAGCATTCAAGAAAATGAGGCCCGCGACCTGTTTTCCTTCATGTTGTATGACTCGAAGCAATTGGCCCTGTTCAACCCGAAAAGCTTTCCCCGTGCACTTGGGTATGACAAATTCAGAAGTCGGGTTTTCGGACATTGGATTTACCTAGATAACAGCGGCAATGCGGGTTCAGCAACCCGCTTCACTGCGCGCCCCATCATCAGGTTCTAATATCTGCATTCTCAGAGCTTTGGCTTCGAAATCATTACACGGACTGGATCCGTCCGGACAGACTGAGCACACGGCAATCACGTCCATTTCCGCCAAGAAGTCTATGTATTCCCCCTTTTCTGCGAGAGGAGGAGCGAAGTTCATGGCTCCATCTTCAGTGATCCACGACTGCATCCACACGTTGAAGATCGTCTCATCGTAAGTATCTTCCTGCGCTAGACCAATTTCGCGAAAGGCGTCGGCAAAATTATCGCTGCAAGTTCGTGTGTCTGCTGGTGCCCCCAAATACTGGATAAGGCGCTTCGAGCAGTGACACATCATGAAATGCCCGGCCCGCTCTCCACCCCTGGCGCCGTCGCCGACTTTGTCGTCGACGACACTTAGCATGACATTCTCATAAGGGGGCTTGGAATAGAGCTTGCTGAGCCGATAGTACCCACCAATTTTCTGGATACTGTTCAACATTGCGGAATACTCAGCCGCGAAATGTTCTTTGTAGTTGTGTGCGTTCAAGAAAGTCAGATCTAAGACCTGTTTCCCCTCATGCTCCATGACACGAAACACTTGGCCTTTGTTGACTCGAAACGTTTTGCCGCTGCATTTGGGAACGATGAGGTCCTCGATGACTTTCCAGACCATGGTTGCTTCCTTACCTCTTCATTCCTTTGACCAATCGAAAATCAGCCTTGAAGGTGGCGCAGGTGGCGCCTGCGACAAGTCCACTCCCAGAATTTCCCTAATAGATTGCCTCTGCCAAGTCGGAAGATCGTCGTTTGAGCGAGCGAATTCCTGAAGCATGGCGAACGGGTCGTCGGCGTCAAAGACCAAAACCAGCAAGTCGCCTTGTTCGGTTTCCTGAACATGCCACGTCTCGCGAGATATACCAAAACCTGTGAAGGTCGCATCGAGATCCGGATGATTTTTTGCGTCTGCAAGGTGCTGTTCCAACGCCTCGATCTTACCGGGGGGTATTGGCATCGCCATTGCCAAAACGGGCATGAGATTCTCCTTATTTATAGCAACAATCGGCGCTGCTTCAACCGAAGCCCGGCAAGTGTGGTACGAGACGACTGGCTCAAGCTAAAAGAAGTAGCGTAGCTGTACCCCGTATCGTGCGCCGCGCTCACGTCCGACACCATTCGCATCGAATACAGGCGCTAAGCTTCTGCTCAGAAAGCTGTACGCATTGGTGTGCTGCCGTCGTTCATCAGTCACATCGCGCCCATAAAGTGCAACTTCCCAATTGCCCTCCATTGGACCAATCGTAAGACGAAGGTCAATCCGCATATATTCGTCAGCCTGGTTCAGTGGATCACCGTCAACGCCGGCAATACTGAAGCCATCACTCCAAACCATATTGGCGCTAACGCTGACATCGAACTCGTCGCCGCCCAACCGATACTCCGGCTGCACGTTTATCGCCCAGTCCGGTGCGTACGGGAGCGTCACCCCATTTGCATTAAAAACCAACGCTGTGGGGTTAGCGGCGGAGAATTGACACCTTCCCACCGGGCCGATTTTTGTGTCCAGCGAATTACAGTTTGGCCCAACGTAATTATCGTATTTCGCCTCACTCTTCGAGCCCGCAAAGCCGACAGAGAAGTTATCGGTCACAGCCCAACGGCCATCAAACTCAAAGCCCTTGGTATGCGCCGCTGCCGCATTTTGCGTCTCGAAAGCTGCGGTATCAGGATTTAAGATCGTGACCTGTAGATCAGTGAAGTCCGTGTTGTAGTACGACGCGTTCAATAACAATCTGCCATCGAACAGCAGGCTTTTTACACCCATTTCGAAACCTTCTGCCACCTCATTGTCGTAAGTAAAAGGATTGGCAACGGCGCCACCGATCGGCGGTGATTTTACGAATCCGCCGGCCTTTAGAGCTTCCGAATACTTCGCGTAAATCATGACCGCATCTGAAACATCCCACTGAACACCAATTTCTGGTAGGAAGTCGCTGGCGTCGACTCTCCCTGATACCGGAGGCCCGGAGGGAGTAAGTGCTTCGTACGCCGTGCCACCCGTAGGCAGGCGCGCCAACATCGGGTTCTCGACCCCGGTTTTGTCGATGCTTTGATTACGACCACCGACGTTGATGCGGAAAGTATCCGACACATTCCAGGTCGTGCTAAAAAATACAGAGGTCCATTTAGAATTTTCGACCAGTGGACCGCCGTAGCTGATAGCTGAGTATCCTGCATTAGCCGGATTTGGCGGAGCCCCAAAAAGAAACGCGGGAATATCAAACGTCCAGGGTAGATGCACTTGAATCGAAGTCGTCAGATCATGTTCCTGATCGTACGCACCCACCATCCAGGAGAATCGTTGATCCTGGGGTGAGGTAAAGCGGATCTCGTGCGAATACTGTTCGAAGTCTTCAGAGCGTTCGCCAACGAACACCGCGAAGCTACTCATGTCGGGGTCCAGAATGTCATGCTTGTCGTATCGTAGGGAGGCCGATTGCCAACTCATGACAACTCCGCGGTCACCAATTTCCCAGTCAAAAGCAAACAAAAAGACATCTACGTCCTGGTCGCGCGCCTCTTCTTCGTTGAAGATCCCCACGTTATTGAGACCAGACGCAACCGGGCTAGCGAATAAGGGCATAGGAGCACCCCAGTAGTTGGGGCTGCCATACGTGGCCCCACTGGCAGCATTGAGTGCGTTCATCGCTACTAGCACATCCTGCGCGCCTCCCGAGCCGACCACGCCGTCCAGACTATTCAAATCAATACCGTTGTAGGCAGCATCCAGCGCGCACAATGCGCTAATGGCTGGGGCGAGAGGGACGAAAGCGACACTGATGGAAGGATTGGTTTCGCAGCGAGTATATTCCCGTGGCACACCAATCTGAGAGACGTTCTGGTGCTCATACTTAAAGGTCGCTTCAAATCTATCGTTCGGCGTCAATACGCCGAGAACCCGAAAGCTGCTGTTTTCCTTGGTACCCAGATCGTCGCCCGTAAGTACGTGCGTGTAACCGGTCTCACCAAGTTCATAATAACGTCCCGAAAGCCGAATGCCGAAAGTGTCCGATAAAGCCCAACCGAAAGCGCCCTCAACGCTTATTTCTTCATCATTGCCATAAGACGCCACTAGGTTCCCTTCTGGCTCCGCACTAGGACGACGACTGATATAACTCAGTGCGCCAGCGGTTGCGCTCTGGCCGGCAAATACTGGCTGCGGACCACGCACCACCTCGACCCGCTCCAGGTCAAAGAAGCCGTTCTGGCTTAGGTTATCGCGACCGTAATAAACCCCATCATGAAATTGTGCGACTGCCTGCTCAAAAGCCTCATTAGCAACCGTACTGCCGATACCTCGCATAAAGAGATTCTGGCCGGTAAGAGCATCCGACATAAATAAATTCGGTACGAAGGTGGCCAGATCCTCCATGTTCTCATAGCCACCTACCTGTATATCCTCGCCAGATATCGCCAGAATCGACAGCGGAACGTCCTGCAGGTTCTGCTCGCGTTTCTGCGCGGTAACGATGATTTCCTCTATCGCCTCATCGTCCTGCGCGTTTAGTGGCAGTGCAATAATGCCGGCGACAATTAAACTCAACGTGGATTTACAAAATTTGTTCATGGAATCACCCCGGTTTTATTCGGTTTGGATACGCAAATTGAAGGCTATTTCAGCAATAAACGTAGGTTCGAAGACCGAATGATAGGAGAGGTTGCTTAACATGTATAGTTCTTAGATTGATGGCTACATGGTCCGGTTAGTGACCATTGGAACCGCACTTGATCGATGATCCGTCGATACGGCCACTTCTATGGCATGCCCTTAATAAATACGGCGCGATACATACGGAGAAATAGTCGGCTTGTACCTCTCAACAGAAAGCGTATTTACGCATCGCTATGTACGCCACGATGCAGTCCCATACCAACCATCACAAGCGCTGCAATTAAAATCACGCCGTTCGCCAGACCAGTGATAATAAACGGCGCACCAGGCATCCATGCATCAAACAACAACCCACCTATCTTTGTGGCCAAAAGGATTCCTATCGCCCCGAATAACGTAAAAAGCCCACTAACCGCCCCTGTCTCAGTCTCGGAGACTTCCTGCCCAACCAAAGCCATTGCGGTGAGAATAGCGCTCGCCTGTCCCATCCCCAATATGATTGCGGCAGGATATGCCTGCACCCCCATGGGTTGATCTAGCAATCCAAGCCACAGGTAACCCACCAGCGCGAGTCCAGTTGCTAGCGCAACAGCGACAACGCGGTTAATCCTATCGACCAAGAATCCCATAATCGGCATGAAGAGAATGCCGGCACCCTGCATAAGGCCGAGCATGATGCCTGCTTCGATCAAGGCCTCCTCGGTGGACATCCCTTGCTCTAATGCAACATGCGTGATCCAAAGGGACAAAAATATGACGACCACGACAAGATCAGTACGTCCTATAAATGCAGCGCCGTATGACAGGGCGATACGTGGGTTTCTGCCGGCAGTCAAGCCGATACGGAGTCGCTGCATTAGCGATAACGCCGTATTTCGCGCCGTTTTCAATTTCGAAAGACCCAACCACGCGATCAGTACTCCCGCAAGCGCGATTCCAGCAGTTAACCAGTAGGTGTAACGACCGGCTTCTACGGCAGTCGCTCCCCCAACTACAAAACGAGCTGGTAAGGGAGCCAAGACGGCGACCACAAACATTACACCCAATGTACTGAGTACTCCCACGGAAGCAGAAAGCTTGCCGCGGCTTTGATTGACGGGGTATTCAGCCATAATCGCTATCGTCATAGCACCTATGGCGGCCATGCCGACGGCGTAGATCAATCGATAAGAAAGCAATTCCTCATAGCTTGTCGCGAGGGGGTAAAGTACGTAACTCAAAGCGACCCCTGCGAGACCGAACACAAACACTAAACGACGGCCCATGGTATCGGACCAGGCTCCCATGACCCCTGCTAACAGAATCATCACAACTTCTGACCAAAATGCTAAATCGCCACTAACAGCACCCTGCTCATTAATTGGGATCCGGAGGTGCTCGGTGAGAATGTAAGGTTGTGCAAAATTAATGAATGGCGCCAGAACTCCGACAAAGAACATGGTCAACAGAAAGGCCCAGCCATTAATCGTGGTCACCCCAGGAACCAACTGCACCGGTCCTAATTTTCCCGCCGACGGGTTCTCAGCCCTCATCGTTGCTATTCCTGATTTACCTGATTAATGACAGAGTCATGAGCAAGGCTTTCTTGTTCGATTGTCCAGATATTCAAACAACACCCAGGATGGTCTTACCCGTAGTCCGATACGATCAATCAAAATTAATATTGAGCCACGGAGTTTCAAAAGGGCTTATTGACTGCCATCCATCACTACACTGATTAATTTTTTCTGTTTGCGCCGAGCGCATCCTAATGTATCTGGTCCTGGCTAAATATGCTGAAGCGGTGACTGGAACACTAACCGCTGTCATTCGTGGTCCAGGCTTTATGTTTATTCGGTATTGCGATCGAGGAAACGCACAGATGGACAAGTACAGGATCCGGTTCATGGCGCGAGTGAGATTAGTCAGGAGCGAGACAGGAGAATCGGCGTACAATTTTATTAGTTCTTTTCGGTAACTAATCGCTGGATATTTTAGATGGATGAACGGCTGATCCTGGCCAGAAGGCGTGCAACCCCTTCTGTGGGCTCAGTCTGATCATGCACTCAGTGGGCTTGGAGTGGCACAGATGAAGAATGGTTTCTCACACGTAGGCCTCTCTACTCACGACATGGAGGCAACCATCGATTTCTACCAGAAGACACTCGGTTTCGAGTGTACGGCGGATAATCAGATATCGGTCGAAGAGGGCGGGCATCTACGGCAGGTGATCTTCGACATCGGAGCAGGTGAATTCATCGCCTTTATGGAGTCCCACGACGTGCCCGATATCCCCAAGGACTACGATACGGGCATCAACGAGGCGCTCGGCGTTCCCAATATGTTCTATCACTTCGCGTTGAGCGTCGAAACGCCCGAAGCGCTCACGGCGAAGCGCAATGAACTGATCGCCAAGGGGGTTCGAGTGAGCTCCCTCGTGCATCACGGCCCCGGGAAGTCATTCTACGTGAAGGACCCGAATCAAATTCAACTCGAGTTCACGGCTTCGATGCGCGAACTCGATGCTAATGACTCGACAGGTTCATTCACGATTCGCAGAGCCATGCTGGATCCGGAGGACTGACTCGCTGACTGATAGGGGCTGCAACGACGACACGGTTACGCTCCGTTGAAATCATGGCCGGTGGCTTAGGCGACATCCTTTGCCGGTGACTCAACAGCTCGGACGATGGAAGCGGTGAAGCTGACAATCCGGCCATTGACGCATCACGCCATGAGTGCTCTGTATCGCGTGAGGGACTTGTCGCTCTCTAGCCCCAATCCAATCAGACAAAAGCGCCCTTACGTTGTTCCACCCCGTCAAGGTTCCAGATCAATGTTCGCCGACCCGATATATACCCATTGCTTGCATCACCGCATATCAAGGGGAACGTCAATGGATCTCCAAGAAGCCCTAATTGCGAGAATCTCTTCCGTGCGGTAAAACAACACCTAAGGGAGGTTCACTATGCGATATATGGTCGGCGTTTATTTAGCGCTTTTGTTTACAGGGCTTACGAATTACGCGGACGAAACACCACGTAACGCGTATTTCGGTGATCTACACATCCACACGCGCTATTCATTCGATGCGTTTCTGTTCGGCACGAAAACCACACCGGATGACGCGTATGCGTTTGCTCGAGGCGAACCCATTCTGCACCCGGCGGGATTCGAGATTCAGCTGGATCGTCCGCTGGATTTCTATGCCGTCACCGATCATGCCTTTTTTCTTGGGATGTGGTCAGCGATGGAGCAACCGACGCACCCACTCCACAACGACCCCGATGCGCAAACGTTTCTTAACGCAACGACGGTGCCAGAACGAGGGCAATCGTTCCAGAAGCTATTTCAATTTCTGAACCCCAGTGCCAACGACGGTAGTCCCCTTTCCGTTCACCTTGCGACCGACCTAACCGACGTCAAATCAGCATGGAGTGAGATTAAAGCGTCCGCGAATCGTAATTACGAACCGGGAAAGCTGACGACGTTTATTGCGTACGAATACACGTCGGCTCGCGGCGGCAACCTCCATCGCAACGTCATTTACCGTGGCGATACGGCACCCAACCTGCCGTACTCAAGGCTCGACTCATTGAATCCTGAAGATCTGTGGACGTGGATGGACGCGCAACGATCGATGGGCTTCGAAGCGCTTGCGATTCCCCACAACGCCAACGGATCCAATGGAAATATGTTCCAGATGACTCGATTCGACGGATCTCCAATGGACGCTGATTACGCCATCCAAAGAATGCGCAATGAGCCGTTGGTGGAAATCACGCAGATTAAAGGAACTTCCGACACTCACCCGTTTTTATCACCGAACGACGAATGGGCCGATTTCGAGATCTTTCCGTACCAGATTGCCAGTTGGAATAAGAGTTGGCCTCGTGGGAGCTACGTTCGAGAAGCCTGGCTCAACGGGTTTAAGTTGGAGAGTGATCTTGGCGAAAACCCGTACCTCTTCGGTGTTGTGGGTGCGAGCGATACGCATAATTCAGGCGAAGTTTTTGATGAGTCGAATTTCGTCAGTAAGGTCGGGGTGCTGGATTCAGATGCGGTCAACCGAGGCTCCGTGCCGTCCGCGCATCGGGACGGACTTCCCGCCTTTCGGGAGTCCGCGAATCGATATTTCAGCTCGTCCGGCATTGCCGGTGTATGGGCTGGCGAGAATACCCGCGAATCAATCTACGATGCATTCCGTCGCAAAGAGACCTTTGCAACGACGGGTTCTCGCATCAAGGTACGTCTCTTCGCGAGCTACGAGTATGACGACGCGTTGTTAGAAGCTCCGGATTTGATCGCCAGCGCCTACGCCAACGGTGTGTCGATGGGTGCTGAACTACTTGCTGAGCGACGGGGTGAACCGCGATTCCTGGCGTGGGCGAGCCGTGATCCGATGCGAGCCCAACTTCAGCGGTTACAGATTATCAAAGGTTGGCTTGACGCAGGTCAGTCGCAGGAGGCCGTTTACGATGTCGCTTGTGCGGGCGGTGCAGCCGTTGACCCGGAGACCCACCGATGTCCCGACAATGGCGCGACAGTCGATCTGACGGACTGCAGTGTGACAGCGGACAGTGGGGCCGCAGAGCTATTGACCCTGTGGCGCGACCCCGACTTTGACGCAAAGCAGCGGGCGTTCTATTACGTTCGGGTGTTGGAAAATCCCACCTGTCGATGGTCGACGTGGGATGCTGTTCGAGCGGGAACGGCCCCAAGGCCGGACTTGGCGAGAACTATTCAAGAAAGAGCATGGTCCTCTCCGATTTGGATCGTACCTCGTTGATTGGAAACACCCTCGATAGCCGACGCATACCCAGCGCCTGCTCTAAAAAAGAAAGGCCCTGCCGAAGCGGGGCCTAACGAAAACTAGCCTTTTCGAAAATGCTACTTCTCGCACTCTCGCCACCGGAATACCGGTTGTGCGAACGCTAAATTATCGCCTTCAAGTTCACGCTGACGGGTATCTCTGGCTCAGTTTCCTGTTTCAGCTTCTCATCCCAGATATCTCGAAAAATTCGCAACGCCTTATCACCGCCAATTCCCCTCGGCTCAAACTCAGGGGTTTCTTGGAGAAGTTTTTGCTGTCTCTCGATAATCAATTTGTCTTCTAAGAAGCCTTCCAGTAATGAATCTTTGAGCGATTCGGTGACGGTATCGTTGTCCAACTCATAGTTGTGGAGATAGTTCCAAAAGAAGTGGGTGGTATGCCATGTTTCTGGCGTGATGAATTGACAGTTTCGATACTCTCGGCAACCTGAGCGGTCATTTTTTTCTTTGTCGAATCCGGCGGGAGCAAATAGCGTCTCCATCAGAAACACACCCGGGATGTGAAGGCGCATGTCGTTACAGCGATCGAGTTTGGTGGCGTGTTCTGATGCCGGCACAACCCGCCTGTGAAACGGTGGGAGCGAACTGTTTTCGTGCCAGCGAGTAATGGAGACACCTGTATCTAACGCTTTAATATTCTCCGGTGTTGTCTCATACGCGTACTCCTCGGATCCCCCCAAGGTATTCGTGTGGACAAACGCTACGTGAGTAAAGTCGGCCAGATTGTCCACGATTAACATCCAGTTCGCTTCATAATGTAAATACGACTCTTGCTGAAAGCCTTTCCAGTTCTCACGATCCGACAAGGCTGGTAGATCGTGAATGGCCTCATGATCCGCCAACTCAGGATCCCCCATCCAGATCCAAACCATGCCACCTTTAGACACAACAGGATAACTGCGCACTTTCATGTTCTTAGAAATGCGCGATTGTCCTGGGATTTCCACGACGACGCCGTCTTGGTTGTAAAGTAGCCCGTGGTACATACATCGAATGCAACTACCCTCAATCCTACCAATCGAAAGCGGCGCTGCTCGATGGCAACACCGATCATCTAGCGCGACATACCCACCCTCCTCAGTCCTGTAGAACACCAGAGGCACGTTGCAGATTTTCCGTGCAAAGATGTTGTCGGCGGTTGCAATTTCATGCTCCCACGCCGCCGCATACCAAGTGTTTTGTACGAATCGCTTAGCGCTCATCACCTATCTCCCTCTACAACGTGCTGAATCTGCCCTTAACTGTGAGGCACCCGAATCCAACCCCGTTAGCAAAACGCAACACTAATATCCCCAAATGCACCATAGTCGGCCCTAATTTGAGTCCCCCTCGAAATGGGAACCGGGCGTGTAAAAGAACCCGACAAAACCGTTTGCCCAGTTTCCAGCCCAACGCCATATTGTGCAAAACGCTTACACACCCAGCTGATCCCCCTTGCCGGGTGATCCATGACCGCAGCTCCTAATCCGGTCTCTTCAATGATCCCGTCCACGTATAACAGGGCGCCACTCCATCGAAGGTCCGCTTCATTTGGATCAATACGCTGTTCCCCCAAGATGTAGCCCGCGCTTGCGGCGTTATCTGCGATCGTATCGAACACGTTGCGCGTATAACCGGAATCTGGATCAACACGGTAACTTCGAGCAGAAATCAGCTCCAACGCCGGGACCACATAGTCCGTCGCACCGAGCACTGCTTCGACAGAAAGATCCACACCAAACAGACTGCTTTTCATGACAAACGCAAACTCAGCTTCGATGCGAGGATCAAGAAAGTCATCGGCTTCGATCGTCGAGCCATTAACGAAACGCATACTCTCAAACAGCACGCCAAAGTCCGGGGTATCAATGTCCATCGCTTGCTGCATTGCTCGCGATGTCAGACCTATTTTGTAACCAGTGATCCCATCGCCGCGCGCCCGCTTCATCTCAACCCATGCCTTCTGAATGGCATAGGCATCATCCATGCCTATGCCCTCAAGGCTGAGCGTGAGTGGTTTGATGGGTTGCTTGTTCTTTTCGGCATCATCAAGCTGTTTTGCCGCCATAAGTATTTGTTCGCTCGTCAACACGCTTCCACCTCGATCTGATTGATCGCACCTTGCAGGTCTTTGAGTAACACATACAGTTCGTTAAGCTTCTGAAGGCCAAATTGTTCTTCGATCTCCCGGTATAACCGTTCCGAGTCAGGACTGACCTTGTTGTAGACGTTTCGTCCCGCTTTACTCAACCGAATAACCACCCGGCGTAGATCGTCGGGATCCGGCGTTCTCTGCACGAGTCCTTCTTGATCGAGAGTTTTCAGAATTCGAGTCAAACTTGGCGAGAGCAGAAACGTCAAACGAGACAATTCACCCGTATCCAATTTCTTCTCCGCTGCGAGAACTCGCAACACCCGCCACTGCTGTTCGGTCAGTCTATGACTTCGCAACATCGGTCTAAACCGGGACATCGCGGCTTCCCTGGCACGTAACAACTGCATCGGCAAACTTAGATCAATACTCCGTAATGGCACCGTTCTACACTTCCTCATTGACGATCGAATTTTCAAGAATACCTATACCCGGAACTTCCACTTCCACTCGGTCTTGTGGTTTCAAAAATAGCGGTGGGTCATATCGTGCTCCTGCACCGTTAGGCGTGCCAGTGGCGATAACGTCCCCAGGTTTTAGCCGGAAAAAAGTGGAGAGATAACTGACCAAATAGCGGAACGGAAACATGAGATTCGTCGTCACGTCGTTCTGCCGTTCGTCACCATTCACTCTCGTAATGACTTGCATTTCGTCAAACGGGTTCAGCTCGTCAGCAGTGACCATCCATGGACCGAGCGAGCCAGATTTCTCAAAGTTTTTACCCTGAGTCACATTAAATTTTGCATGTCGGAGGTAGTCACGTACCGAGCCTTCGTTCATGACCGACGTGCCGGCAACGTAGTGGTGCACTTCTGACTCGGGTATGCGGCGGCCTTCCTTACCAATGACCAGTACAATCTCACCTTCATAGTCGAGCTGATCGGATTCTGGCGGGTCCAAAATAGCCTCACGATGGCCAACCAGTGATTCCCGAGACCGCATAAACACACTCGGATACTCTGGCTCCTCGCTACCGTCTTTATATTCCGCATTACGGTTCGCATAGTTGACGCCAATACACACTATTTTTTCTGGGTTAGGGATAGTCGGCAGGAAGTCCACCTCGTCAAGGTTGTAGTCTGAATTTCCGGCGAGCTTGTCTACTAGAGGCTGCTCATATGCATTGATCTGAATGAATTCCCGTAGATCGCGAACCTCGGTGAAACGAGCACCCAGGTCTACGATTTGGGACCCAAAGACGGCCCCAAAAGAAGATCGGCCTTCGACCGCAAAACTCAGGTATTTCATGTCCGCGGTCCCCGGTTTTTATGACGTTTGCTCAACAATTATTTAACATGTTGAATTATATTTTCCGTTTTTGCGAGAAGAAAATGCCTCATCAAATTATCGAGTACTCGTCCAATCTGGAGACCAAAGTTGACATGGACGGCCTCGTTGCGGCCCTACACAACCGTGCTGCAGAGCTCGAACCATTACCGCTGGCAGGGTTACGGACCAGGGCATTTGCCAGTACCCATTTTCGGGTTGCCGATTCGGATCCAAACAACGCCTACATTGCGGTCTATTTGAGAATCGCTAAAGGAAGAGAGGAAGACACGCGAATAACTATTGGCCAAACCCTGCACGAGTGTTTATGCGACTATGTCAAGGAAATCTACGATCGCGACCCCATAGCTCTCTCGTACGAAATTCAGGAGATCGAACCCACAGCACGATGGAATACCAATAATCTGCGTGAACACCTGGCTCGCCGGTAATTTGAGCGAATTACTCGTTGCCAATAAATCACAACCTTGCCCCTTCGAAAATTAGGTAAATGCATGGCTGACCTGACCAAAAACCTGCGCGATGTTGCGCCGACCCTGGAGAGATTCGGCTCTCTAACTCTGGGGCACTTCATCAACGGTGATCTTGAATCAGCTGAGTCCGGTGAAACCTTTCAAAACCACACGCCTATCGACAATTCTCCTATTGGAAAGGTCGCGGCCGGCACAGCCAGCGATATCGATCGTGCGTGTCAGGCCGCAGAGCAGGCTTTTCCTGCCTGGTCAGCCCTTTCAGGGAAAAAACGTCGCGAACTTTTGCACCAGGTGGCAGATGCCATCGAGGCAAACGCCGAGGAAATAGCACTCATAGAAAGCTACGACACTGGGCAGCCGCTACGGTTTATGAGTAAGGCGGCGATTCGCGGAGCTGAAAACTTTCGGTACTTCGCAGACCTCGCGCCAACCGCTCGCGACGGTCTGTCACTGCCAGCTGAAGAACATCTAAACTATAGCCTGCGCCAACCACTCGGACCGGTTGGCGTGATTACCCCGTGGAACACGCCCTTTATGCTATCGACCTGGAAAATCGCCCCTGCCTTAGCAGCGGGTTGTACGGTCGTACACAAACCCGCCGAATGGTCGCCTTGTTCGGCAGCGCTTCTAACGGAAATTATGCACGATGCGGGCATACCAGCAGGCGTTACGAATACTGTGCACGGCTCGGGTGAAACCGCCGGTAAAGCCTTGACCGAGCACCCAGCGATCAAGGCGATCTCCTTCGTGGGTGAGTCTGTCACAGGAAGTCACATCATGCGGCAAGGCGCAGAGACATTGAAGAGACTCCACTTTGAACTCGGTGGAAAAAACCCGGTTATCGTTTTTGCGGACGCTGACTTAGATCGAGCGTTGGATGCCGTCGTGTTCATGATCTACAGTTTGAATGGTGAACGCTGTACTTCGTCGAGCCGACTTATCGTTGAAGAACGCATCGAGCACGAGTTTCTAGAGCGGTTGAAGGAGCGGGTCGCACGATTGACCGTCGGCCATCCACTCGACCCAATGACTGAGGTCGGACCACTCATCCACCCACAACACTTTGAAAAGGTCTGTAGTTATTTCGAAATCGCCAAGGAGGATGGCGCCACTATCGCGGTCGGTGGTGAACCGTGCCTCATTGGCGGGAAAGGCAACTTCGTCGCTCCGACGCTGTTCACAAATGCCAATGGCGGCATGCGTATCGCTCAAGAAGAGATCTTTGGTCCAGTCTTGACAGCCATCAGTTTTGGGGATGAGGCAGAAGCGCTTCGCATTGCAAACAGTACTGACTATGGACTCGCTGCCTATGTCTGGACGGGTGACACTGGCCGCAGCATTAGAATGGCCAGAGACCTCGACGCAGGAATGGTCTGGATAAATTCCGAGAACAATCGGCACCTACCAGCCCCGTTCGGTGGCATGAAAACCAGTGGGATAGGCCGCGACGGTGGAGATTATAGTTTCGACTTTTACATGGAAACCAAAAACGTTTGCATTGCCACTGATACCCACACCGTTCCTACCCTCGGTCACTAGGACCTTGACTGCGGGGTTCGCAATGACGGAGGTACGATGAGTCTGTATCAAGTCCAGAAGCTTCTCTACAACCTGAATCGGGATGAACAATTCAAGGCGCAGTACACGAACGACAAGGTTACGTTACTTGGTTCGTACGATCTCACAGACCAAGAACGAGAAGCATTATCGCAAGGCGATATTGGGCTCCTCTATGTTATGGGGGTCAACGGCCAGATCCTCATGCACTACGCGGCTTTCCTCGGCATCGAATGGTTTGACTATCTGGAGTTGATGCGTGTAGGCATCACCGAGCACGGCCCAGTACGCGCCGGTGTTTACGCGATGACCGGTGGTGGACACTCCTTCACGAAAGAGAGAGGAATGTCATGACGTTGGTGTACGCGGGACTCACCAGCCATGCTCCTGGTATGACCGGACGGGCCCATATGGTCGAAGATACTCAAGAACGCGACCGACTGTATGCCGCACTGGATCAACAACGACAGGAGATCCAAGACAGTGGCGCAGAGGCGCTGATCGTTGTGGCCGCGGAACACTTTGCGAACTTCTTCATGGACAACATGCCTGCCTACTGTATTGGCATCGGTGAATACCACATGGGTCCAATCGAAGACCCAAGCTGGTTGAAGATAGATAAGACAACAATTCCCGGCGCTCCAGCGCTGGCCAGTGCAATCACCCAAGAAGTCCTACAATCCGTAGACGTCGCCTATGCTGAAGAATGGAAGTGCGATCATGGAATCATGGTGCCGCTGCACTTCTTAACTCCAAAGTACGACCTCCCGATCATTCCGATGAACATTAACTGCCAAGGCCCACCCTTGACTCCACTAAATCGAACGTGGGTATTCGGGGAAGCCGTTAGACGCGCCTGTGACGTGTCGTCCTCGAAGATTGCCCTGATCGGCACGGGAGGCATCTCCCACTGGCCCGCAACGCCCGACTCCGGAAAAATCAATGAGGCATGGGATCGTGAATTCTTGGACCGCTTAACGCGTCAAGATAAAGCGGCCCTTTTGTCCTATACGGATTCCGAAACCTATCAAGACGCTGGGCAAGGCGGTTTCGAAATACGTACCTATATTGCAGCCGCGGCCGCCGCAGGCGGACCATGCCATGTCCAGTTTTATACTGCGGACCTGCCAATTTTTGCCGTCGGTTGCACGGTTGCACGATTCGAGGTTCATTGAGTCCTAGCGCTTGAGATCACCTCCCGAACTGTGCCGCGGAGTACTTGCCGACGTCGACAGTTCACCCCTCCTCTCTCGATTCGCCTTCCTGCTGTACTAGCGCGGGGCGACAACGCCCCATCATTCCTTAGGCTGATAGCGAGACATCTAGGTATCAAATATGATCCTGACTTGAGTTTGGCGGAGAGTCGAAAAATGTTGGGGGATCTCACGGGAAAAGTAGCGATTGTCACCGGATCCGGTCAGGGAATCGGTGAAGGAATCGCCAAAGTATTCGCTCAGGCCGGCGCAGCGGTGGTGGTGGCGACACGCACCGCGAGCAATGGCCAGGAGACGGTCGACGACATCCTCAAAGCCGGCGGTGATGCCATGCTAATACAGTGTGATGTGGGCCACCGTGATGCCGTGGAAGGGCTGGTAGCGACGACCGTGGAACGATACGAACGGGTGGATATTGGCATCCATAATGCCGGAATCTACGCCATGCATACTGTGGAGGATCTCAGCGATGAGGTACTGGACGAAACCCTGGCCGTCAATTTGAAAGCCGCGTTTTGGCTGACGCAGGCCTGTCTACCCCATTTCCGCCAACAGGGAGGTGGACGGTTAATCTTTACCTCGTCCGTTACCGGTCCCAGAGTAGCCATGCCCAAAACTTCACATTACGCCATGTCAAAAGGCGGCATGAACGCCTTTATCCGCACCGCGGCGCTGGAATTTGCCCGGGAGAACATTACCGTCAACGGCGTTGAGCCCGGTTACATAATGACTCAGGCGATGAAGGCGCTAGCAAGCGACGAGGAAGTTGAAGCCATTGCGAGCTGTATTCCAAAGGGCAACCTAGGTACATCTGAAGACATCGGCAACACGATGTTGTTTCTGGCCTCCGACGAAGCGGCTTACATCACCGGCCAAACGGTGGTCGTTGACGGGGCTTCGACTCTCCCGGAAAGTCAGGTCGTGATGGACGGGTTTTATGACTAGGCCCCGGGGAATTCAATGTTATAGCTCAAGCGGTCGAGATCGTCGGGCACGGGCCACGGTCCAGGTAATGGCGTCATGCGGGATTTCTTCGAACTGAGACCCGATGAGCAGTTAAGCAGGCTCGAAACAGCTGCTCGTCGTACGCTCGCACATTGGAATCTTGAGGGGGCCAGCCTTGACTTAATCAAGTTCCGTGAGAACGCCGTATTTCGCGTCGATAAGAACGGTTTCAAAGCGGCTTTACGTTTGCACCGTCATGGCTATCACTCAGATGATGAACTGAGGTCCGAATTGCAATGGATGCAGGCCTTGTTGACGGCTAATGTCATGGTGCCCACGCTCATCCCAACCAACTCTGGCAAGCTGTTTCTGAAACACTCCGCAGATGGGTTGCCCGGCGAACTGCAGATTGATTTGTTCGAATGGATTGATGGGGAGCAGCTCGGATCGGTGGAGGAAGGCGTCACCAATGAGGCTGAGATCGGCCGAATCTATATGGCACTAGGGGAGCTTGCGGCTCGGATTCATAATCAGGCCGCAAACTGGAAATTACCGCATGGGTTTGTCCGCCACGCATGGGATGCTCACGGTCTGGTAGGCGAACATCCAATCTTTGGCGAATTCTGGAAACTCGAATCGGCTTCGAATGCTGAAGTGGCCTTGCTTAAGAGGGGTCGAGACAGAGTCTTTAACGAGTTAAGCCACACCAAGAAATCCTCAGACACATACAGCATGATCCACGCAGATTTTGCGCCGGAAAACATCCTTGTTGAGGACGACAAAATTCATCTCATCGATTTTGACGATGCCGGTTTTGGCTGGCATCTCTTCGAGTTAGCAACTTCGCTTTATTTCATACAAGACGAGCCGTATTTCGATCGGGCCAAGGAAGCAATAGTTAAGGGGTATCGTGTTCATCGGCAACTGTCTGACGAACAACTAGAATTACTGCCACTTCACCTTTTAGCTCGAGGATTCACTTACATTAGCTGGGCACACACCCGCCAAGAAACGGAAACCGCGCAAGAACTGACACCCACGATCTTGGCGTCGGTGTGTGAACTTGCCGAAAACTACTTGAGCAACTGAACTAATGTCGTGCCTGCCTAATTCGTTCAGAGAGTGCATTAACATCAACCCGTGCGATCGTCGATTGAGCCGAGCTAGCGCGATATCAAAGGAAATACAGTTATGACCGAAAATATGGACCCGTTGGCAAATGCTTTTAATGAAAGAAGCCCAAAAGATATAAACGATTTCCGCAATATTCTAGATGAAGCTGTCGAATCCTCGGGGGCAAATGAAAACCTCCCAGAAATAGGTGATTTTCTTACTGGCGTTCTGATCTCAACAAAAGACGATCACTCACTCACAACGGACATTCACATACCCAAGGGAGAAGGGCCTTTTCCAATACTTGTGTATTTTCACGGAGGCGGTTGGATTTCAGGAAGCCCAAAAAGTCATCGAAGGATATGCCATCGATTCGCTGAGGCAGGTTTCTTGGTTTTCAACGTTGATTATGCTTTGGCGCCTGAAAATCCGTTCCCACAGGGTTTTGACGAATGTTGCGAGTCGCTTAGGTGGGTTGTAGCCAACGCACTCGAGTACGGCGGGGATTCCAACAGGTTGTCCGTTGGAGGAGATTCTGCCGGAGGTAATTTAACCGCCGCTTGTGCGGCGGTATTCGCCGAAGACGACAGAATTGATATCAAGAAAATCCTTCTTATTTATGGAGTTTTTGATTTCTCTACCATGGGGGAAGCCACCGACAACCTAGAAATGGATTCTCCAGATTTGTTGATGGAGATGATGGTAGGTTCTTATCTAGGGGCGGATCCCGACGAGGGCATTCTTTCTGATCCAAGAGTAAGTCCCATCTATGTTGCACATAAACTTCCTCCGGCCCACATTCTCTGCGGCACTCTGGACGGGCTCATAACCGGCTCAAGACTCTTGGCAGAGAAATTGCGTTCTGAAGGAATAGAAAACGAAGAGTTCTATTATGAAAATATGCCTCATGGCTTCCTTCACTTTGAAGAAATCTATCCAGAGTCAAGACAGGCCATCGACCGAATGATCAATTTTCTCAATAGTTAACAGGATCTTCTTACAGGTAACGCCTCGGCAGGTGACCGCGCCCCCAGCCACCTGCATAAACTAGAGCGTCTGCAATTTGAGTAGGTTCTGGGCGTGAACCAAACTCAAGAGCCATGATAGGTTTCGGCCAGCCTTCTGGAGCGGGTGCACGTCACCCATCTGGTATCAGCCCCAAGAAGAGCTGAGGTATGCTCGATCGAGCTCGCCATCAGACAGGACGTAACGACCATGCCAGACGCCATATCCAGGGTCATGAAAATCAACATACGTGCCCGCTCCAAGGATCGGATCAACACTCTGCTGCGAGACATTCTCGGGGGTGAGCCTGGACCTGATCGCGGCACCAACACTATTGGGGATTTCGAAGGCGCTTACGTGAATCTAGGAGGTGTGGTCTTCGACGTGATGGTACCCACCGACCCCGATGGTGGATTGGCCGGGGTCATCGAAAAGCATGGTGAAGGCATCGATTCAATCTGTTTTGCGGTTGAAGACATGGACTACACAAAAGAGGTCTTCAGAGAAAAGGGAATAGAGTTCGCCCGGGATCAGGAATTCAACGGTAATCGGGTCAGCTTCGTGCATCCAAGGGACGCCAGCGGGATCTCGCTCGAGTTCATCCAGGGCCCAGGGACCGAAGAAAGCAGCGACAGTTGAACGCTGATATCAACTACACGTCAAATGGCGGTGGAAACCGGGTGTTTACAGGCTCTGAAATAGTAGACGGGTAGAAGGTCCATCTAGAAAACCAACAATCAGCAGGACAAGGGAGTCAGCTATGGCTGCAATAGAATTCGAACACACCAACCACATTGCAACAGTGACAATAAACCGACCGGAAGCCAGAAACGCGATGAACCCAGAAGTGTTTGTCAGGTTGTATGACGCCTTCCATGAAGTTGAAAGTAACAGCGACATACGCGTTGCGATTATCACCGGGGCTGGTGACAAGGCATTCTGTGCCGGTGCAGATTTGGGCCGGCTGATTCCGCTGATGAATGGTGCCAGGCAACCGGAAGATGAGTGGGATAGTCGATGGGTTGACGACGTCAGCAAGCAGGGTACCTACCTGATGGGGCGGGACACCGTAAAACCTGTCATTGCAGCTATTAACGGACACGCAATTGCTGGCGGAATGGAACTCGTACAGGGAACAGATATCAGGATTTCCGTTCCTGAAGCGAAACTTGGTGTGCAGGAAGTCAAGTGGGCGCTATTTCCAGCTGGTGCTTCAACTGTACGACTGCCGCGCCAATTACCCTATGCCAAGGCGATGGAGCTCCTATTGACAGGCGATCTGATTACCGCGGAGGAAGCCTTGAATTATGGTTTCCTCAACTACGTCGTCGAGCCAACTGAATTAATGAACAAAGCCATACAGATCGCCGAAAAATTGGCGGCCAACGGTCCGATTGCAGTTCAGGCAATCCGCAAATCGGCGCGGGAAGTCTGGGGACGCCCTGAGGAAGAAGCACTTAAACTGGAGTCGACATTTTCCGCACCGGTGTTTCAGACCGAAGATGCGATCGAAGGTCCGAAGGCGTTTATGGAGAAACGGGCCCCAGTTTATAAAGGCCGTTAAACGTCTTTTTCAAGACCGCTCATGCCGGGCACGACGCGTAGGCTTAGTTACGCTTCAAGAGTTTTTCCCTGGTTACGAACGGCCCCATTGCGTAATCCCAGTACTTCCGCGTTAACCGTCGGGTGGGCCAGCTCGGACTTGCTCAAGCACCTGCTCAAGCGTCCCTGGCTTGCCGCAATCCAGCCATTCAAGCCACCAGGTGGTGCCAGCATCCCGATATGCTTGTAACTTAGCCTTTGCTGATTCCTTGTCCAAATCCGCTGTGATTCCGGACGTGATGACATCGAACGGATCATTTGAGTCACGCAATTGGGATGTGAACTCAACCACCTCTCGAATCTGTTCGGGACTGGGGCCAAACAAAATCCGCATGTCTACGTCACCAATGTCTTGACCCTCTTTCAGAAAGTCGGGCATCACATGAGGCATGATGCCGTCCCACCGAGCCGCCCTGCGTTGACCAGGCTTCGCCGGGAGCATAGCGGCGACCCAGACAGGAATGCGCGGACGCTGCACGGGGCGCGGAAGCAGGCGGGCGTTCTTAACCTGATATATCTCACCGTCAAAGTTGACCGCATCGCCGCTATGCAGTCCCTCCATAATGGTGAGCCCCTCGTCTGTTTTCTTTGCTAGGACCCGTTTGTCGGGGTCTTCTCCAAAATTCGAAAATTCTTGATCCATCCCCCCTAGGCCCACACCAATTCGCAGTCGTCCCTTAGACAACTGATCCACGCTGGCAAACTCCTTCGCTAGTTTCCACGGACGACGTCGTGAAACTGGTGTGACCATGGAGCCAATCACGACTTTATCGGTAACGGCAGCGATCGCGCCTAACATAACGCTCGGATCGGCCAGAGGTAGAAACCCATCGGGATCCAACAACAAGTGATCGCAGATAAAGAATCCATCCCAATTCGCGGCCTCGGTGCACTTGGCCAATTCCAATAGATTTTCGGGATCAGAATATTCGTGGATGGTGGGTGAGACCAATACGCCTTTTTTCATAATGACAATCTTGTATTTGTTAGATCCGCAAGCACGCTATACGCCCAAACTCACGATATCGGTTGGAAACGCCGGGAACAGGTCGCAACCGTCCTCTGTCACATAGACATAATCCTCACCGCCGTATACGTTGAACGGAGGTTGAAAGTTATCGCCAGTCTCAAACATCCAACACTCGACAGCCAGTACCATGCCTGGTTTCACCACGTATTTCTCACCAAGCGCAATGGCGGGTGGTTCTTGACCGCACAGCCCAACACCATGTCCGCCTTGATCAAGCGAACAGTGCAGACCGCCCTCCGTTAACGTGTCGATGATCGCGTCCATAATCTCACCCGTTGTGACACCAGGCTTGGTCATGTCTGCGGCAACTTGTCGGCCACGATCCAAAATCTGAGCTTTCTGCAGCGAAGCATCTGTTGGCGGACCGAGTTGAAAGGTGCGACCCGAGCTTCCCCAATAGCCTTTGACTTCGGGCAGCGGCTCTAATACCAGGCGATCGCCTGGCATAAGCGGGATACCGTCATCCCATGCCGGGATATCTGCCATAAACACCTGGCGTCGGCTTCCCATACATAGATTTGGTTTGCAGTCGTCTGCGTATTCAAGAAGTTTCTTACGAATGTATAGACCAACGTCTTTCTCATCCCAACCCCACTCAAAATCGGCTACCAGGTCATGGAACGACTTGATAGAAGCCTCGCAGGCAAGTCTGATCGCATCGACTTCCATATTTGACTTGATCATTCTAACGTTCCAAATCTGGTCTGCGGCGTAGACGAACTCGACGTCAGGAAGTGACCCGCGAAACTCATCGATATCATTGATGGGTCGTGGCACCGTCATACCACCCGTAAGGCCACCCTCAATGCCTACTCGCCCAGACGAGCTGCCCATCAGTTCCTTTGTCAACCCGGCAACCAATTTCGGTAGTTCGCGAAGATGGGATGTGACGTGGGGTTCGTTATGACAGCGAATGTCTTTAATGAACGTGTAACCCTCGACGACGCCCTGAAAAAAATCCGGCACAACCATGACGGGCTCTTGGTCAACTGCAATCAGCAATACCGCCGGGCATACGGTGATTGGCGGCCAGTGGTTTGAGTAAAAACCGGTAAAGTAACGGATGTTCAGCTCATCCCACATTACCAATACGTCTAGATTCGCATCAGCCATTTCTTCTTTGATGCGTTGAATACGGTGTTCGTATTCAGGCCTCGGGAAATCCGCGTATGGAGGCTGGTCGCATAATCGTTCTACTTTATTGAGCATGTTGGGCCTATTGCCTGTTGGTTGTCGTTTGTGTCGTTCCCGATTCTTTCTTCATGGATTTCCGCATATCGAATTTATAGTGTCCTGAAATCAGACCGGCGTCTAATCCGACGACGTTGCCGATTGGTACAGCTCTATATCGTATCCATCAGGATCATCAATGAAAATTATGGTTGCTCCACCGCCGCTCGGCAATTGCCGAATTGTCGCTCCCCGTTACCGGCCTTTGCTGCAATCAAGCCTGCATTATCTGTATTGATAACTATACGGACCGTACGATCGGTTGCCCTCACTGAACACCATAGAAAGGTGGGGGTTCCCTTAACGTTCTCCCGGATACTCCCGTCCGTTCGGCAGTGCTACCATCTTAAAGGCTGGGAGCGCCCAGCTATCGATCGAATCCGAACATTTTTTTCGAAAGGGGGCATTGCCTCGAACACGCTAATGGCTATGTCTCGCTATAGGAGATTGTTACGAACACATTGACAGATCAGCAAGCAGCCGTGGACTCCGTACCCTTAGACGAAATCGACGTGAGTCGGCCTGAGCTCTTTCAGCACGATGCATGGCGCCCATGGTTCGCGAGATTGAGGAGCGAAGCACCCGTTCACTATCTAGCCGACAGCGTCAACGGGCCCTTCTGGTCCGTCACCAACCACCGCCTAATCAAGGACGTCGATAGCAACCACGAGGTATTTTCCTCGGAGGCTGGTGGCATCGCGATCGTGGAACTCGACGAAGTCAACACAGAGGATTTGCAAAGCGAAAGCTTCATTGGACTCGATCCGCCTCGACACGGTCCGCAGCGCCAAAGCGTTGCACCGGCAGTTTCACCACAGAACCTTGTCGAGCTTGAACCGCTCATTCGTGAACGCGCGATCGATATCCTCGAGAACTTGCCGGTGGGGGAAACGTTCAACTGGGTGCAGGAGGTGTCCATCGAGTTGACCGGGCGAATGTTAGCCACCTTGTTCGATTTTCCATACGAGGAACGCCACAAACTTATTCACTGGTCAGATCTCGTCACTGCGGTTCCACAAGTTACCGGTGACGACACCATCGATATGACCAAACGGTATGAAGAGCTTATGCAGGCCGCCGCTGCGTTTTACGAACTCTGGAGGGAGCGTGCTGCCGCACCACCAAAGTTTGATCTCATTTCCATGCTCGCCCATGGGGAAGCTACCCGCACCATGAACGAAAATCCTGGGCTGTTCCTAGGCACCTTGATGCTATTGATCGTCGGCGGAAATGACACGACACGAAACAGCATTAGTGGCGGTGTCATAGCCTTGAACGAGTATCCTGACGAGTATCAAAAACTCCGCGATAATCCGAAACTCGTTCCCAACATGGTGTCTGAAATCATTCGTTGGCAAACACCGGTGATCCACATGCGTAGGACCGCTCTTCAAGATTTCGATCTCGGCGGTCAGCGCATCCAAGAAGGTGAGAAGGTCGTTATGTGGTACCTGTCCGGTAATCGCGACGAGGACGTATTCGAAAATGCAGACCAATTGATGATCGACCGACCCAACGCAAGGTCCCACGTTGCGTTCGGTTTCGGTATCCACCGATGCATGGGAAATCGACTGGCGGAGCTACAGCTCCGTGTGTTGTGGGAAGAGATCATGAAACGATTCCACACGATTGAAGTGGTCGATGAGGTCACGCGCGTCCCCAACAACTTCATTCGCGGGATCAAAGACGTACCCGTGCGGTTGCACCCAATTTAGTAACAGATTAGGCGAAGGGGCGTCTAAGACTTGCACCGCTCACCAGAACTTGTCCCGGCTATGTCAGATTACCGTCCTCCGACCATCGCGACGGACTAAGCAAAGCTCAGCCGATCACCGGTACGCAACAAACCCTCTCGACCTACGGTCATGTAATTGCCAAACAACAGTCCGGAGCTAAACTTCGTTTCAGCTGAGCGACGTCGGTATTCTCCGAGTACTTGAAGGATGTTGTTTTTCGGGCGATGTCCAGTTTTCTGATCTGTCGCGATGATTACGCAACGTTCGGCAGCCGACACCTGCAAAAGCTCAACGTTTTCATTCGCCAAGGCGTCCATTTCATCTTCTTCGTATGCGTCAATGCCGTCGACAACGACGTTCACCCGAAATCGGTCCATCGGGACCGGACTTTCAAGACGCGAGTTCAGATCATCGAGGGAGGCACGATTAGCGAGCGACACTTCGGATGCGGCAAAAAACTTCTGTTTTTCTGAATCATGCATACGTTTTAACAGAGGATGCGGGAGAACGATCTTCCAGGGTTGGTCAGGCGTAACAAGGCGTACGTTCTTCTCCAAAAGAATAGAGAGCCACTCCGCAACTTCGTCCCCCTGGTCAATCGTCTCGAACTTGTCCAAGACCCACTTTGAGGCGAGGCGGTCTCCCTCGGATCGGATGGAATGTCGATAGCTTCCATGAGTAGCGTGGCTAAGCTCGAGAACCCCATTTTCCGGCGTGAATCTTGCCGCAATGGACGCGATCTTCGGCGTTTCCTTTTGGCTGACCAACGCCCCGCCTTCCTCCCACAAAGAAAAGATTCGATCACCTACGATGCCCATTTTGGTGATCTGGAGAGAATCCACCGCGACGCCCTGGCAACCCTTAACAGGGTAGGACCACAGTTCTTTTACGACGACCTCTCTCATGACTTTTCCTGTGTTGTCGACCATACCCGAGCGTTCCCTCAGCGTAGTAGATGGCCCCTGAGCCGTTGAAACGCGTTCAGCTCGATGGGGAACGATTCATATGTCCCGAATCTACACCTCTTGCCGATATCCGTCATTGGTGTCGAGCCTGGTTCACATCCAAAACCGGCTTAAATGGCTATAACCCTCGGTCAGGTCGCATGCCCCTCGCTCGATCGAGCCATCGAACAAAGTTATAGTCGACAAGCCGCTTGGTCGGAAGGGACGGCGGCGCGGTCAACCCAGTTTCCGGAAGTCGAAATCGATCAGCTAGGAGTCTTCTATGGATGTAAGCCAGCGTCTTGAGCGTATGGAAAGTACCGAACAGATACGTAATCTGAAAGCGTTGTACTGCGACCTCTGCGATGACGGTTACGACGCCGACAAACTGTGCGATCTCTTTACCGAAAACGGAGTCTGGGATGGTGGTCGGCTGGGTCGTTTCGAGGGTCGCGAACGTATGCATCGTTTCTTCGCCAACATGCCAAACGTCATGTCCTTCGCGATTCATCATGTGACGAATTCCGCCATTGATCTCAGCGATGACGGGCAGTCGGCTGAGGCCCGATGGTATCTCATACAAATGGCAACGCAGAAAATCGAAAACAGGGCAGTCTGGCTAGCCGGTCGCTATGTCGACCAGCTTGTCCTTCAAGAAGGTGTTTGGAAATTTCGTCACGTTGCGCTTAATGCGCGCTTTTACTCCCCTTACGATCAGGGCTGGGCAGAAACGCCTTTTTTGGAAGCATGACGGTGAGTCAGGTTACTAGCAAAATCCAATATTTCCAGGCCGACGGTGGAGATATTACGACGCATCCGCCGCAGCACTACGATATGCGGAACCCCGCAACGAGAGGAGCCGGGGGTTCGATTACGGCAACCGTCATTCGAGATGCTCGGCAGGCTCAGGACGCAGACCTCGACACGAGCGGCTTTCAATTAATTCAACGCCCTACCGCCGTGTCCGATTTCTTGGATAACAAAGAAGTCATCCGCGTCTATTACGAGGAATGCAAGGCTTTGGCAAAGGAGTTAACGGGCGCATCCGTCGCCTTTACCTACGACCACTTAATTCGTGAGCCTGGACGGCAAATTTCCGGGGGTGGTACGGACGGTCAATCTTATGTGACGGGGAAAGAGGCCGGTGGTGGCTATATTGGGACCGCTCATATGGACTATACCGATAATACGACGTGGTCAAATTATCTAGCCTTACACAACGAGCAACCTCCGAAAACGCCTGTAAGGACCCTTTCGCTGAATTTTTGGCGGGGCTTGAGTCCGGTCGTTGACGACTATCCGCTCGCCATTTGCGATGCACGTAGCGTCACAGAGAAGGACTTGTTTGAGACCGTCGTCTACGGTTATGGAGCCAGCAACTATAGCTGGCACGACATCGGTATCGAGACCTTCAGCGTGAAATTTTCCGACCATCAGCGATGGTTCTATTACCCTCTTATGAGGCCCGATGAGGTGCTTGTATTCAAAGCCTATGATTCAGCTGGAGTGATTGGAAACAGCTGTCCTCACTGTGCCTTTTCGAATCCCTCAGCGGATCCTGACTCGCCTGCTAGGCGCAGTATCGAGTTACGAGTCCTCTGTTTCATTACCGACTGAGCCACTGAGTTCAAGGACGGCCAGATCGTCGAGGTGGATGGCAATACGGGGCGGATCCGGCTGGTGGATGCTAGAGAAAGACTTGGTGTCGCCGGTCCTTCCTAGAGGTCATCCGCAGTTCAGCGGGTTCTACCAGGAGAGATAGCCGTGTCTTCAGGTTCCTTGAAGGGCATCAGGAATTTCCCCCACATCGTTGGCTCCGTCGGCCCGGTTCCGGCTTGCTCCGTCGTCTTGTCGAGAAACGTTTTGAACACGCGATCCCAGATAATGGCACTGCATCCGTAATTCGTATTGCTTTCCTCAAGAACGACAGAATGATGGCAGATATGATACTTGTTCGTGGTGAATAGCAGGCCGATCCAGCGAGAGTTCAGCGCGATGTTGGCGTGAGCAATGGAAGCCTGGGTGACCGTGAGTATGGCTGCCCCCGCTGCTGCGGCACCAACGCCGAATGTCAGTTCCACCAGAGCCGATGGCAGCACGATGAAGAAATACTCAACCGGATGATTCAGTCCGAAATTCAATGCGCCGAGCTTTTTGAATGAGTGATGAAAACCATGTCCTGATAACCGCCAGATTAGACTCCATCGATGCTCAGCGCGGTGCATCCAGTACCAGAGTAATTCGCTTAAGAAAAACACCATCGATAACTGCACAAGAAGGGGCCATTCATGAGGCCAGATATCGAGTCCGATCGACTGTCTCAAGGATTCAAGAGGACTCGCCAGCCAAACGTTATAGAGTTCGGCAACGGCCAGAGCGATGGTCGACAGAACGACAACTAAGGCAACATTTCGTGTTTTCTCTTTTACCCTAGTCGACCATGCTGGACGAGCGGCAAACGAGTGCTCAGCAAAACCGAGGACCAGTTGTACGAACACGATGGTGAGTAAATAAGTCTCCTCGCGAGCAGGATCCCAGTACCAATTGGTGATAACGAAAAGGAGAAGGAACGGCTGCAGGCAGTAGAACAAAGTGTGACGCACATGTCCGTCGACGGCGATAACTTCGGGTCGTGTCATGGACCTGCCTTACGACGTTCGTCCATGAACTCACGCGCTGCCAGGGCCACGGCTCTCGCACATTCGCCTGGGGTTTCCCCGCCAGCAAACATGTTGAGGCAGTGACCCGCCATAATGTCTGGGTGTTTCTGCATGATCCACCGAAACAGGTCCTGGAAAATGGGTGGGTCATCCCCCGAAAAGGTCACCACAGAAATTTTGTTCTCGGTCAAAGTCAATCGGAACGTGTCGGTCGCCTCATAGCCCATTCTCGATCCAAAATCATCGACGACTGTGATTGCACAAACGATCTCTTTTGCCTCGAGCTTGCACGGACGACGGGTCGTTACCTTGTAGTTAGCGGCCTCCGCCCAGCGTTGGTAGTAGAAAATCGCGACGCTATCTGCATTCTCAGTCATTAGGGCTCTAAGCTTCGTTGCATCCCACGAATAGAAAGCGGAAATAAATTCTTCGGCAACATTATTGTCGCCATAATCACCCAGGCGAACGTTATCCTGCGCCGCAACGGAGAGTGCCGTCGTGATCGGAATCAATCCACTAATCAGCACATGAGCAATAGTGCGTACGCTGGTCACCTTTATTCAAGAATCCAATTGTTGGATCGTACCCATTAATCCGAGCAAACTATCAATCGCATCTTCAACCTTGAGCGTGGAATTTCCTCGAGCCCGGATCATTCTCGTATCGATTCCGCTTTCAAAAAGAGTATCGCCACCAACGATTACTTCCTGCGAGGGTTCACTCCAATCATTTAATTCTAGCGCCGCCTCTAGGCCTTCGATTGCACTCTTTAACGTGACTAACTGCTGCTCTACTGAGACGAGATTGACTGGGGGATTTCCTCGATCAGGATCATCACTCACTTGCCAATTCTCCGATGTTTCGGTCCATATTCGTGCTCATCCCATTTTAGTCGCCGCTCTGTCCTCGAACCGCTTAAACGATTGAAACAATAATTTCCGCCACGACAATCCAACAAAATCAAATTTAAAGCAGAGAAATGCCGAGCTAACCTTTAGCTGCCATAAGTTTCGTCATTCTTCGTCACCATAAGGAGCAACCAACCACCAGAGAACTATACCCGCCCTCGACAATTCGAAGTAAGTTAGTCACATTAGGCACTCCGCAGGTGGCTGGATTGTGGTTTTTCACTGAGGAAATCGCATGAGTAAAGGGAAAAACAAGCAGGGTCGAAACACAAAAAAAGCAGCGAAGCTGACTCTTAAAGAGAAAAGAAAGCAAAAGAAAACGAAGAAAGCAGGTTAACAAAACACCGCTGGGGTCTTTCAACGAAGTGAGGGAAGGAAAGTCGCGATGTCTGGCGATGACATTGAGTTGGGGAACATCGAGCACAAAGACGGTTACTTTGAAGCTCATCTGGAACGTTACTTAGATCACGGTGCCGAGACTGTATGGTCGATGCTTACGGATCCGGATCGATTTGTAGATTGGCTGGCACCAGGTCAGATAGAGCTACGTCTGGGCGGAGCCGCGAAGTTGAATTTCGTCGACAGTGGCATCGTGATTGATAGTGAAGTTACGGCCTATGAAGTACTACGCTCACTTGAATACTCGTGGAGTGGTCCTGGCGAACCGGAACGACCCGTCCGATGGACCCTCGGACCTAGTGGTAGTGGAACCAATTTATCCTTGACACTTCGTATCCCCGACCAAGAAGACGCGGCCAGATCGTGTGCGGGATGGGAAGCTCATCTCATGATGTTATTAGCCGCAATAGAAGGGGTTCCGATTAAATTTCCGTTTGAACGTTTCCAAGAGAGTCGGGAGCTGTACAACGCACTGGTGTAAAACCTACGGAGTTGAGATTATGCGTTCGCGCCACATGGGGCGACTGGCGTACTTGATATTGGATTGATCATCAGCGTTAAGCATGCTTTTCAAACGCGAAATTTGTTCTCGGAGTTCATATTGGAATTCTTGAATCCGAATTGCACCCAAACTCTTCAAGAAGGATTGGACGAGCTGTACAGCCAAAATCCGCACGTAGCAGCTACTTCTAAATTGAGAGGGAAATCGTTTCAGGATCACGACGTAACGCACGTCATTTTTGGTTGTGACACGTCGATTCGTGGGGAAATTATCCTCAAGCCCTGGATTCTATTTGGTACCGATATTACCCGGCGAGAGAT
>Ga0209228_1000131_pt1 | contig 35900 bp, 28 predicted proteins | sample METZYME_3_150m_FD_187547 | JGI IMG/M metagenome (GOLD analysis project Ga0209228, IMG submission 187547) | Marine microbial communities from oxygen minimum zone in mesopelagic equatorial Pacific - METZYME_3_150m (SPAdes) (version 2) | ecosystem: Environmental > Aquatic > Marine > Oceanic...
TCCTGGTCTAGATTCAACCACGGCCATAGAGGCTGTAGGTGGAATAATATGGTTCATCGGGTTCATAGGTTGGTTTGTCACGACAATGGTTATTGGCGGTTTTACAATCAAACAGGCGCGGGTAACCTGACTTTACAGGAAGTTCATCTGCAGCGGTCTCAAGGGGGTCGGCTGACCCCCTTGACGTAGGATGTTAGCCGATCAAGTTGACTGTCTGACATCGGGTTTACTAATCTTTTTCCAAGAAGGAGATATTGGGCCATACATCAGTATAGGGCGCATACCCGCTTCCATTACCTGAAGGCCCAAGAAGGTCACCTGCCGACACATAAAGTTCAACTCCATCAGTAATCATTTTTTCCTTACTGAAGAAGGATAATTGATCATTAGGGTCCAATACTCCCAAAGCGAACGAAATTTCTCCGGGTGAATCAATATAGTCAGTGATTTCTACTGACAGCGTGGAAGAGGTGTTGGTCGTGGAAATGCTTTTTAAAGCTGTTAGCAAACTATGATCCAGCAAACCAATATTATCTGTGTCTAGTTTCTCTCCCCAGCCCTGATAGTTGTATTTGTATAACATAATTTGGCCATTTAATGATGTCAGTGTTTCCGGTGTTAAATTTAGGAATACCTGGTAATCAGAATCAATAGAAGAAGGGATATCAAACTTCAAGAAAGATAAAACCCCGTCGGACAAACTCAGACTTTTGTTATGGTTTGGAAGGAGCTTTTCATCATCGGCATTAATATCAACAGATCTGTCACTTAATGGGTGTATTTTATTGGCTACGGTAAAGTGCCAGGTGTTACTAATAACCCCATCGACTGTAACTGACCAATTGTAGGTTTGACCTGGTAGAAACGTTTCAAAGACTACATTATTAGGGTAACTTAAAGTGATCGTTTTATTCACTCCAGGGCCATTTATTGTGACTTGAGCTGTCGTGTTTGAGTAATCCGTTTTCCAAGGATAATTAAATGACAGACCATATTCGGGGGCTACATCCACTGCTCCGTTTCCCGGAATAGGTACACTTGGATAATAGTACCTGTACCCTGGAATCCAGTAGACGGAATCGCCATACTCATAGGCCCCTATATCTGGGGCATCACCTATAAATTCTCTATGCTGTCCGGGATATGATGGAGGGTGGTTAGGAGCCTTATTTTGGTCAATATCCTCTCCATTATTAATGCCTGAAATTACTACACCGCCATCTACTAACGGTGAACCCTGTCTAGGCCTAAAATCATAACCTTGGACACCCTCTGTAAATGGATTTAATCCAAACTGTGATTGTAAGGATGCATCAGATCTTTCTCGGTTTTCAACCCACGGATCCTGCAATTCAAAATGTGGGTATGTGAAAGGTGGTATTTTGTCTTCATCCAATGCCCTTCCGTACCAAATACCAGACTGGTTGAGTAGGAATTCATTGCTAATATTTTCTGCGATAGCTGCGCCATTCCCTGCAGTAACATTTGGGTCACCGGCATCTGGTGTATGTGCCGATATGTTCTTTTCTGCAACTGAATTAAGTAGGCGAGAATTTAAATTACCTGCCATAGTTTCAGAATGGTCATTTACCGGGTCATCCCCGCAATATTTATTTCTGGGCATAGAAATGTCATTTTGATTAGTGTCATAGCCAAGTAAATGGAATGCCCTGTGTCTGTCGCCTTTTAATCTAAAGGCTAGTTTGTTCCCTGCCGATACCACATTATGTATAACAGCATCAGTACCACCGCAACTGCTATCAAGCCTCATTCCGTTGCGCTGAGTATTTAAAAGCCAGCTATATCGAGTCGTTGAATTCGTTGCATTGCCTCTGGTTCTCTGAATTCCACTCCCATCGATATTGATATATTGATCTTGTACTCTTGCATACTCGACCAGTGAGTTTAATCCTGGACTAATGCCGCCGGTATGATTTTGTTGGCTCGTGACATATCGCCAAGTACTCCCACCGACAGTACTTGTTATGTCATACCATTTGTTGCCTCCTCTGAAATTATCATTCGAGCTAGGAGTCCATACTGTGTTCTTAAACCAGTCGTTGTATTGAAATAAAACGTTCTCAACTAATGGATACATCGACCCGCTGAACTTAAGAGGTCTTGCATCATTTATATATTGAAAAATAGAATTTCTTACGGTGTTATTTGTCCCACCCTTAAAAGCATTCCCTCGCTGCCAGTCTGCATCGTATCCTGGCCGAAGGTAACTGATTCCGGCTTCCCAACTATGGGAGAACTTAGAACCTTCAAAGAGGATATAGCTAGCCCTTAAAAAATCAAATGAGCCTGCAAAAAAATGTAAATTATGGAACTCCAAATTATCCGAAAATTCCATATTAACAATTTTTGTACGAACCCTCACTCGCACATTTACTGAATCCGGAATCTTATCCCCGGGAATAAGATACAATTTCTTATTTACTTCATCATATGACCATTCCTCTTTAGCATCCAGGTTATCTATATCGCCAACGATATACTCATCTTGCATTTCTAAAGTATGTTCTCCTGGCAGGTAATAAGGAGAAGTTAGATTTAAACCAAATACAGTGCCAATTTCCCGATTGTTTTGAGTGCTTGTTGAAACATCTGTAGGGTTTGTGAAATTAACAGGCATTGCCGGAATCATATACCTGTTATCTACCCACAAAGCGTAAATGTTTTCGACTTTTGCGCCGGCGGCAGTTGACAGTTGGTTCATGTCAACTGAAGCCTCATATCTACCGTTCACGAGTTCCCAGTTTGCTATTAGCGGGACTGTGCCGTCCAATATGACATTTGCACTTTCACCCCTGAGTGTAATTTTTGGACCATTTGTCTCGTATGATTGATTGAATAATTCTTTGAAGATTACCTCTGGGTATCTACCTTCTTTTATAAATATGGTATCTCCTGGCTGCGCACTATCCAATGCTTCTCTTATTGTTGGATAAGGACAGGCCAGGGTGCCATTGGCGTTAGGGCATTCTAATGAGCTATGGCGATGTAAAATTTCAACATTTGTAATAGTGGCGTGATGATTATTTGGACCTTTATCAATTAACTCCCAATTTTGATCAACGTCCATCGGATAATAAGCAATCAATCCTGGTTCATCACCAATAAGTTTACTTGTCAATGTGGATTGAATAGCCTCCTGTGTTCTGGCTATGTTCCAAATGCGTACCTCATCCATTTTTCCTAAAAATTTTCGCCCGATCACTGAAATGGGTACAGGGTGAGGAATTAAACCTGATATAAAATCAGAGCTGTCAATTTCTACGCCATCAATGAATAATTTGGTCGTGGTGCCATCAAAGGTAAAAGCGATGTGATACCACTGATCTTCAGCCATATCGGTATTAACAATTCTTCGTTTTCCCTTTTGGTCGGGCCCGACACCAAAGCCATACCTAACTTGGTTTACCCCATTTACCTTGTTAAATGTGATAGTTGGAGGCCTGTCCCGCTCGCTTTTAGCAGGATTGGCACCATTGCCAATGATTGTTCTATGACCCATATTTGGGTGGGCAGCTGAGTAGACTTGAACTTCTATGGTGAAGACATTTCCGAGGATTGGAAAATTGCTAGGAAGAGAAACAGTGTCGGTAGGATCAGGTTTAGGTATTAAATCTTGAGCATTGTTGCCCTGGTATTTCCCGAAAAAATCAAATGAATCATAGTTAAGATAGTTGTTTTGGTCATACCGAGACAGTGAACTCTGGTCAACAATTTTATCCCCGGCTGCAGCAGAATATTTGATAAGGGGATTAATTGCATCACTACCATTTCTACTGCTTAAAGGCTCAACGATTTCTGTCGTATTTGAGGATGTGGTTGCCACTGGTGTAGATGTGACTTCAGGTGTTAGTGGCTGTGAAGGAGACTCTGGATCGAACGTATCCACTAGTAGTGTATATCCACCGTAGCTTCCATCTAATAGCATAAATATAACAGTGTATACGCCACTTTCGGGTAGCAGTACATTGCTAACGAACGGCATCATGTTATATCCGCTATCGTCATCCGCTCCTATCACATCACCAGAAGGTGAAATGAATTCCAGGTACCCGTCTGCATCGGGGTTATCCGTGCTCACGGAAATGCTTATTGGGGTATTTATCATTCCCGAACTTGGAACAAATATCCATTCATCTATGTCTCCCGAATATTCTATATAAGCCTCATTCTTGATACCTAATCCGGCCAATGAACCATCTTTAATTTGCTCTATAGGAGGTGGGGTTGGAGTAGGGGTCTGAGTAGGAGTCGGTGTCATAGTCTGAGTGGGTGTCAGAGTCGGAGTCGGGGTGAGTGTGAAGGTAGGAGTCGGGGTGGGTGTCAGAGTCGGAGTCGGGGTGGGTGTCAGAGTCGGAGTCGGGGTGAGTGTGAAGATAGGAGTCGGGGTGGGTGTCAGAGTAGGTGCAGGCGTAGCCGTCTGAATAGGTGTAGAGGTCTGAGTAAGTACCACAACTCTGGTTTTTGTGGGATTCATAGTTGCGGTAGGGGCCGGTACTTTGGTTCTTGTGGAAATCATGGTTTGGGTGGGTTGAATTCTCATTGGTGAATGCGGAACGGAAGCTCCAGCAATTTCGGGAGTTGGAGTCAATGTAGCTGCTGGTACGGCAATTGGAGACGTTACGGGAACCAAAGGCTCAAAGGTTGCGTATGGTTCTATAAACACCCAGGTGCCACATCCTTGAGAACTGAACCCTGCATCACTAGGAGTTATTGTCACAATTGTTCTACCAATCGGATTATCATTGGATATTATGTCGTCTATGTCTCCTGAAAAACCCTTTAGTCTCGCCCAATCACAACTGTTGTTGTGGTTTTCTGACATATAGGTGCCAGGTTCAATATCTGTTCCAAGCAGCCAGATTCCGTCTGTTATTTCTTTGTTTAATCTGCTGGAAATCTCGTTTTCAGGAACAGATGTAAGGTTGATTGAGCTTGCAATTTCTGGGTTAGGAAGTTTTTGGGTAGCAGGAGGTTGCGGTTCAGTAAGGCCGGTAGCCCGACCGACTGATGGCCCGCAAGCTATCAGAAAAGCACTGGACAATATCAAGGATAAAACTGCTGTGCGAACAACAGTCTTCATATCACCCACTTAAATCTCCTTTTCCGAAGCATAATCCCAAAGACTATAATTCCACATTAAAAACCACACAAGAGTGAAAATACGTGTTGAGCAACCTTAATAATTATTTTGATCTTAGTTCAAAATAGGCGCATAGTAATGTTAATCCTCAATATGCCCCACTGAAACCCCCTTTTGGTGCAATTCCTAACCTAGAGGCAGAGGTTCAAGTCCTGTTAGTATCCTAGATGTAGGAGGTACGCCGATGAACTTGGATCCATTTGACAAAGAGCAGCTATTTTCAGATCCAAATGTCGCAATATTGGCGACTGTGGACAATAAGAATCGGCCACACGGCATGCCAATTTGGTACATATACGAGGATGGAAAATTCGTGATGACTGCCGGTAAAAATGCACAAAAGGTCAGAAATATCCAGAGAACCTGTAACGCTACCCTCGTTTTAGACCGCAGAACCCCCCCCTATCATGCGGTCATGATTCGTGGACGTGCAGAAATTGGTCCAACACCAGATCCTGAATGGCTACTTAGACTGGCAATCCGTTATTTAGGGGAAGAGCGGGGCAAAACGTATTTTCAAGGTTTGGGTGATGACATTGTGGCTATAACACTCTATCCCGATGATGTGATCGAATACCTTGGTGTCTCGGGTAGAGCCTAGCTACTAAAGAACATATAGAGTAGGTGTTGATATGGACTATGGAATAGCTATCCCGTCATATATAAATGCATGGAAAGATGTCCAGGCCGCTGAAAAAGCTGGCTTCACCCACGCATGGTTTTTTGATTCCCAACTCATTTACTCAGATGTGTGGGCAACAATGGCATTGGCAGCGGAAAATACAGAAAAGATAAAACTGGGTACCTTGGTTGCAATACCTAGCAATCGTATTGTGCCGGTAACAGCGGCCGCGGCAGCTACCATAAATAAACTCGCTCCAGGCAGGGTAATTGTGGGTATTGGTACAGGATATACAGGTAGAAATACGATGGGCTTGCCTGCTCTCAAGATGAAAGAATTTACAACTTATGTATCTCAACTAAAAGATTTATTGGCTGGAAAAGATGTCCTGTTCAAAGAGGGAGATAGAGAAAGATGGATAAGGCTGATCCATAGTAAGGAAAACTCTGGCCGTGATGATTTCTTCAACATAGAGGATCCTATCCCGGTAATGGTGGCTGCAAACGGTCCGAAGGGGCAGCAGTTGGTAGGGGAAATATCTGACGGCTGGATCACAACTGGACGTTCCTTAAATGTGCCAGAAGGTATGCCCACTGTCATGGAAAGTGCCAAGAGATCTGGTAACTCATTTGATCGATTTGGTGGTACAGATACAAAACCATATGTGACGGTGTTGACCTCATCCTGTGTTCTTCGGGAAGGCGAGACCGTCTCTAGCGAGAGGGTGATAAGGAACATAGGGCCCACTTTAGTACCCGGTGTTCATGCTATGTGGGAAAGCAGCTTCGGTCCCGGATCCAATCTAGGAATGTCTAATTCTGATATTGCTGAAGATTACGACAAATACATCACGGAATACGGGGATAAAAAGACGCCATCCACTCCATCAGACAGAAGATATCTCGATGTTCATGAAGGGCATTATGCATATCTAAAGGAAGGAGAGGAAACGTTTGTGTCGAGCGATCTTATTGCTCGAACGTTAACAGGAACAGGAAGAGAAATTAACGAAAAACTTGATCATCTTGAATCAATTGGAGTGAATAATGTCGCTCTTTCGGTTGTGGACTCAAGATCTGCTCAAGAGCTAATAAAAGATTTTGGAGAAAAAGTGATTTTGGAAAGAAGAACTTCTTAAATGGAGGATTTTCAAAATTACATCCACTCAGCTACATCGCATTACAATTTACAAATTCGGGAGTTCAGAGAAGTAGGGAGAATAGAGTGAATAAGTCTTACGATGCTCTCATCGTGGGTGGTGGCGTGATGGGGTGTTCGATTCAATACAATCTTGCTGAGAGGGGTATGACTCGTACGTTGTTGTTGGAAAAGGATGTCCTTGGATCAGGTTCTACATCAAGATCCCAGGCTATATTACGGATGCATTACTCTAACCCTGAGACCGCGATGATGGCCTGGGAGAGTTTAAAAATATTCCGTAATTTTGAAGAAATTACAGGTGTTTCTTCTGGCTACAAGAAGACAGGTTATTTGCTTGCGGTTCCACAGCATTACCGCACTCCAATGCTAGAGAATTTGCAAATGCAGCAGCGATTAGGAATAGATGTTAATGAAGTTGATTCCCGATTTGTACAGGATCTGGGTCTTAATGCATATCCAGAGGAAGCCGAATCGTACGCCTGGGAACCTTTATCCGGGTTTGCTGATCCCTATAGTGTGACTTTGGGTTACGCTAATCGTTCTAGAGAATTTGATTGTGAAATACAGGTTGAGAGCAAAGTTAAGGGTATAAACATCGATCGTGACAAGGTTGTGGGGGTTAGGACTGCAGATGGTGATGTTGATTCAGACAAAGTGGTAGTAGCGGCTGGTCCATGGTCAGCACCTTTGCTGAAAGAGCTTGGGTTGGACTTTGCTATAGAAACTGTTCGGCATCAAGTGTTCCTACTTGATAGAGGAGAAGCCCCGGCTAACAGAATACCAATTATTGGTGACGTGTCTTTGAATTTCTCTGCTAGACCCGATATAGGAAATGTGATCATGGTTGGGGTAGGTGAAGATGAAGTAGTTGGACCGGATGAATACAATCAATCAGTCGATACAGATATGTTAGTGAAAACTCAAGCCGATCTTGCTAGGAGGATTCCTGGCTTGCTAGATGCGAGTTTCGTTGGGGGCTGGTCGGGTCTGTTCACGGTAACACCGGATTGGCATCCTATTTTGAGTTCAATTGAAGGGATTGAAGGATTGTATGTTGCTATCGGCTTTAGTGGTCATGGGTTTAAGCTTTCGCCGATGATAGGGCAAGTGATGTCTGAAATAATTCTCGGTGAACAATCAAAAAGTGTTGATGTTTCTTCTCTTGGTGCAAATCGCTTTAAAGAAGGCCAACTGATGAAGTCTAGATATGATATGCAGGTGTTGGCCTGATTCGGTTCCTCTATCAGTCCAGTAAAGATGTAACTCCGAAATATTACGGCTAGCGCATAGTCCGGAATTACACCATATTGTTATCTGTGTTTCGGATAATGTTTCTAGAGGTTAGTCTTCTTGTCTTAAAAGACTTGCTCCTAACCAGACTAACGAAGCAACCATGCCGAGGTATCCAATCATCATCAATGGGCTTTCATAATCTATTAAGGACATTGCAGTTCCAAATATACCTGCGATGATCATAAGACCGGCAACAAGTGGGGTGAAATTCTTTTGTTGCAAAATCCCGACACCGATCAAACCAAACCCTACGGCCGTTATGGCAGTGGAAATTGCTCCTATAGCCTGACCGCTGGCGAGCATTGCTGGAGCGACAGACATGTTGGTATTTACCGCTTCTGCAGTAGCCACTGTGAATGCGACTTCACCTAGCTGTGCAGCTGAGCCAAGTATTACTAGAAGAAAGCCGAAACCGGCCATCATGTGGCCTTCCCCACCTTCCATGGAATTTTTTATGCGATTTAATCCGCCTATTGCTATCAAAAACAATACGGTTATGAGGGGCATGACGAACTTTACAACTTCACTGTTGGCGCCGAGTTCGGACATCCATTTAGCGGGATCATCTGGAGATGCTCCATCCAACACTAGCAACCCCATTCCTATCCACCCCAGAATTGCAATTACCGGGGCAATTATCATCGATAAACCTGTAATTTTACGAGAATCCATATTAACCTCCGTATCTGATATCGTGATATCTAATACCGAAGAGTATATCGGAGACCCAAAAAACGGCCTATGGGAATTAATCCCTTTTTATTCAGAATATTAATAACAGGAAATCATGACTTTCAGTCTATGTAAGAGTGTTAGGTAGGGGAATTCTTGCCTGCCTCTGAATGTTAGATAGAGTGATATTTGAAGGAATCATCTAGTTGTACTTGCCTTCTATCATGACTATAGTCACACGTACTAATACTTGGAGAAACATGAATGCGTAAAATGACTGGTGGTTCAACTGCTGATGCTCAATCCATTTTGGACAATGTCGGTGAAATAGCATGTGAGTTTGCGTCCCAACGATCCGAAAGGCAGCGGAGGCGTGGGTTACAGAATGAAGACTTCGATAGGCTTAAGGAGTCCGGCTACCCATTGGTGGCGGTGCCTACTGAATTTGGAGGAATCTGGGAAGGAGACAACGTCGGGACACGGAAAGTCTGTGAAATTCTCAAAACCCTTGCTCAAGGAGATTCCTCAATAGCTCTTGTTTCAGCAATGCACCCTGCTGTGATTGGCTCTGCTGGTTGGTCGACTATATCGACCGCCCCTGAACCTTATACTAAAGCATGGGAAGAACAGCGTGACTGGGCTTTCCAAACAGCGAGGGAGGGACATTTTTGGGGAACAATAATGTCTGAACCCGGTAGTGGAGGGGATAATACTCAATCGACTTCTGGAGCAAGGTTAGCTGAGGATGGGTCTCATTATCAGATAAGCGGGCAGAAGCATTTCGGGAGTGGGTCAGGTATGACCTCTTTCATGGTGACTCATGCCGTACCAGAGGGAGAAACATCTCCAGATACATTCGTTTTGGATATGCGTAATGCGGACTGGGACGGATCTTCAGGTGTTGAGCTAGTAGCAGCATGGGATGGTCATGGTATGACGTCGACGCAAAGCCATCGAATGCTTTTTGAGAATTTTCCCGCCACAAGATTGGCATTTCCCGGAGATGAACGACGCAAAATTATTGCAGGTATGGATCGCCCACAAGGGGCCTTCTTTGTGGCAGTGATTACGGGCATTGTCGAAGTGGCTGTAGCAACCGCACGACAGCAGTTAGACTCTAAACATCATCGTATGCGTTCCTATGAAGAAGTGGAGTGGGCGAAAGTAGAAATTGAGGCATGGATGGTTCAACAATCGTATGAGGGCATGCTTCGTGAAGTAGAAAGGGGAAGTGCTCCCGCTCGGAACACTCTGTTGGCTAAAGAGGCAGTGGCTGAGCTTGCCGAATCCTTGCTGCTGCGAATCAGCAAGGTTATCGGTGGAGGTTCCTACTCTAGGCATGCCCCATACGGATTTTGGCTTGAAGATGTACGAGCTTTAGGCTTTTTGCGTCCACCATGGGCCTTGGCCTACGAGCGGGTTTTCCAGGGATCATGGGACACATAAAATGTGGGGAGTTATTTAGCGAGTTGAGGGGATATGACTCCTGTCATATACTGCCGCAACAGGTCCTGTATTCATATGAAAAGAGTTGATTAAGGAAAGAACCATGAAACTCGGATATTTCACAATGCCTCTTCATCCTCCGGGATCTAACATCACACAAACCATGGATGATGATTTGGACCAATTGGTATACCTAGATAAGCTTGGTTATTCTGAAGCTTGGATTGGGGAGCATTTCACCGCTCAGTGGGAGAACATACCTGCTCCTGACCTTTTTATTGCAAAGGCTATTGCTATGACGGAAAAGATTATTTTGGGGACAGGGGTCACTTGTATGCCCAATCACAACCCTTTCATGATTGCACATAGAATAGCCCTGCTTGATCACCTCGCCCATGGTAGATTCCAGTGGGGTATCGGATCAGGAGGATTCCCCGGCGATTTTGAGGTTTTTGGGTTTGACCCTTCCGATGGTACTCATAGGAATATGTCAAAGGAAGCTGTCGAACTGATATTGCAGCTTTGGGAAGATCCAAAGCCTGGAAGATACAAAAGCGACCATTGGGATTTCACGATACCCGAACCTGATGATGACATAGGACTCAAGTTTCACCTGTCGCCCTACCAGAAACCTCACCCACCTATTGGGGTAGCAGGTGTTTCTCCAAAGTCGGAAACCCTCACCATGGCAGGTGAGAGAGGTTGGATTCCAATGAGTATAAATCTTGTCCCAAGTAATACTCTAGCAGGACACTGGGATGCAGTTGAATCAGGCGCTACAAAAACTAAGAACATAGCTAATCGCTCTGATTGGAGGATAGCCAGAGAGGTATTTGTGGCTGAAGATGGAAAAACTGCAAGAGAAGAAGCTTTGAATGGCATTCTTAGAAGAGATTTTGATGATTATTTTCATAGATTGATGTCCAAGCTAGGAATGCTCGGTTTGTACAAGCGAGACCAAGAAATGCCCGACGAGGATGTGACCCCGGAATATGTCATGGAAAATGTCTGGATCGTTGGAGATCCAGATGAGGTCGCCGCAAAAATTCGAGCCTTATATGAAGAGGTGGGAGGGTTCGGAGTATTGTTGGCAATGGGTCACGAGTGGTCTCCTTTGGATAAATGGCAGAGGTCGATGGAATTGCTTGCCTATGAAGTTATGCCAAAGATAGCGGATCTCAAATATTAGGACTTTACTTCAAAACCACCCTGACATACCGTTTTTGTACCTGGGCTGATTGGACGGGAGGATAACTCCACATGTGAGATTAATGTTCTGGTCACAGAAGATCAATTTATTAGCTTTTCTCCAATGACTCTATAATGTCTGCATTTCTTATGTTTTTCTTAATGTCTACTAGTAAGATGGTCAGAATAAATTTTCCAGGCATAAGTGAAAACAAATGAAAGTCACAATGAAAAAAGATCCCTTCACTGTTATAGCTCCCACCCTCATTTTTTGTCTTCTATGCGTCTTGCTTATGGGATGCAGTTCGAAAGATACATCTACAGGAGTTGCCCAGCTGGACCAGAACAGCCAGAAAATCACTGCTGAAAATATCCCGACAAATACCGCCAATCCATTGGGTCCGGATGGCTCTTTATCCGACTTGTCTTCCCCGACTGAAAATAGTCCGGAACAAACCGATGAAGAAATTGCGACTTCTTTTGCAGAATGTTTACGAACAGAAGGGATGAATGTATCTGATCCTGAGCTAAATGCAGACGGAACTGTAAATATGATGGCTTTTCGCCAAAGTTTGACTAATGATCCTAACTTTAATTTTCAAAATCCAAGGACTCGGCAATCGATGCAAAAATGTGTTCCTATTCTTCAAAATGCCAGCTTTGCAGGACAGCGCTCCCAAGAGGATGAAATCGAACTAAATGACAACCTTTTGGAAATTGCTCAATGTCTTAGAGATGCCGGTATCGATGCGAAAGACCCAGATTTTTCAGGGGGCCGAGGCCAAGTATTTCAATCAATGCTGGGAGACCTTAGTTTGGACCGAGAGTCTCTCCAAGAAGCCATGGCTCAGTGCTCTGAGGCCATCTTTGGAAATGACGCTTCTGCAGGTGCTGCGAGGCCACCGGGAGTAAGGGGTGGGCCTCCCGGAAGATAGGCCTACAAATAACTCGCTGAAGGAAACATATAAACAGCCGTGAATTTGATCTAAATTTTGTTAAGTTAATCGCCCTAACCAAGGGCTTGAACTAGTGAAAAAAATGATGAAAAACTGGAAATTGGGTTTGATTGTAGCCGGGGGGATACTTGTAATTGCGGTTGCGGTGGGAGCTTTTATGGCTAAGGGTACATATTTCAGTCAAAATGACCAAACTCAAGCGATCAACTCTGACTTTAGTACTGTACTTCTTGAGCAAAAAAACCTGAAAACTTACGAAAGTTTTAGCGGGACACTTAAATATGAGGACGACGTTCATATAATCACAACAGGTGAAGGAGTACTGACCTATTTGGCGCCTGAAGGGCAAGGCTTAACACGGGGGGCAGAAATTTACAGAATATATCAATCCCCAGAGGATTCTGAATTACTGGCAGCCGATCAACAAGTCACCTCCGCGGATGCGAATGTTGCCCAGGCGGAGCTGATTCTTGAGAACCTCAATTCACCGGCCACGGCTGCCCAAATCGCTTCTGCGGATGCGAATGTTGCCCAGGCGGAGCTGACTCTTGAGAATCTCAATTCGCCGGCTACGGCTGCCCAGATTGCTTCTGCGGATGCGAATGTTGCCCAGGCGGAGCTGACTCTTGAGAACCTCAATTCACCGGCCACGGCTGCCCAAATCGCTTCTGCGGATGCGAATGTTGCCCAGGCGGAGCTGACTCTTGAGAACCTCAATTCACCGGCCACGGCTGCCCAGATTGCTTCTGCAGATGCGAATGTTGCCCAAGCAGAATCAAACTTGACCCAAGGAGAAAACACCATAATATCAACAGATGCGGCTCGGCTGATTGCCCGCCAATCTCTTTGCAACGCTGACAAGGAAGATGAGGCATCCTGGCTATGCCCGTATAACCTGAGAGGCCAAGCTTTCCCCGATAAATTAATATCCTCTTTGATCGACATGATTTCAAACAATATTTTGTCTGCAGAGGCTAATAGTTTATTGAATGCTCAGAAAAATTATGAGGCTGCACTTGAATCTTTAGGGGTTTTAGAAAAAAATCTAGAACAAGTTTTGAGTAGCAGGTTAGGGTTGGACGAACCATCGACCGAGGCTGAGGTTTTTCAGGCAACCCAAACACTAAATTCTGCTAAGGAACAAAGATTGGCACTGAACGAACTTCCGACTGAGGCTGAGCTTCTTCAGGCAAATCTTTCTCTCCAATCTTCGAAAGAACAAAGATTAGCACTGAACGAACTTCCGACTGAGGCTGAGCTTCTTCAGGCAAATCTTTCTCTTCAATCTTCGAAAGAACAAAGATTAGCACTGAACGAACTTCCGACTGAGGCTGAGCTCCTTCAGGCAACCCAATCACTAAATTCCGCAACTTCTAGTTTGAATATAGCACTGCAGAATAGAAAGGATCTTATAGAAGGATATTCAGCTTCTCTCCTTATGTTTGGAGAACTTTCGGCATGGAGAGACATGAAAGAAGGTATAGCACCAGGTGAAGACATAAATCAATTGAAACTGAATTTAATTGCTTTAGGGTATGGGACTAATGAGACACTGGAGATGGATTCGACATTTGGTTCAAATACCACAGAGGCGATTATGAAACTCCAGTCAGACCTAAACCTGATATCGTCAGGAGAAATAAATTTTGGGGAAATAACATTCGTTTCTGGAACGTCCATGGTGAATTTCTCTTCTACTTTGCCAAACATTGGTGGAAAAATAAATACTGGGACCGAACTATTTTCGCTGACTCCCATTGAAAGAATATCGACCCAAATTAGTTCTAATGGTGCGATAAACATTTCAAGTAAATCTTTACAAAAAGTTGAAATACAAGTGGACGTGGCTGATCAAAATTTAGTGGTTAAGGGATCAGAAGTGGAAATTGAGCTGCCTGACGAATCCACCATTGTGGGAGTAGTAGATGAAGTCGGTAGTTTTGCAATTGTTCCCCAAGATGGAGATCCTTTCCTGGAGGTTTCCATTGCGGTGGAAGGCAGCACAGAATATTTTAAATGGACAGGTGCAGTAGTAACTGTAAATGCAACAAAAGAATTGGCCAAAGGGGTGCTGGCTTCACCAGTGAACGGATTGCTGGCTTTATTATCCGGGGGCTATGCTCTTGAAATTGTAACTGAAACTGGAACGATTCTCGTACCTGTTGAAACAGGTATATATGCTGATGGATGGGTTGAAATCAATGGATCTGGATTGCAACCTGGCACAGAAATAGTAGTTCCTAGCCAATAAACGATAGCCACATGATTAATCTGGAAAATAGATCCTCACAATTCGCACTACAGTTAAAAGAAATAAGTAAAATCTACCCTGGCCCCCCCATTGTTCAAGCCCTGTCGGATATATCGATGTCTGTCAATCATGGTGAGTTGTTGGGCATAATCGGATCTTCTGGAAGTGGTAAAACTACACTTTTACACATTATGGGGACCCTTTCTGTTCCGAGTAGTGGTTCAATACTTATAGATGGTCGAAATGTTGTCGGTATGTCTGATAAACAATTGTCGGGGGTTAGGTCTCAGCAAATAGGGTTTGTATTTCAGGAATTTTTCCTGCTACCTGGATTTTCAGCTTTGGAAAATGTCGCCAACGGGCTTTTGTATTCAGGAATACCCATTGATGAAAGAAGGGAACGGTCTTTTGAAATGCTGGGAAGAGTTGCTCTTGAGCATCGCGCCAATCATTTGCCCAATGAATTATCCGGAGGGGAACAGCAGCGTGTGGCAGTGGCCAGAGCACTGGTGCACAATCCATCATTCGTTTTGGCAGATGAACCGACTGGTAACCTAGACTCTGAGAATACAGCATCGTTGATGGAGTTGTTTACCAAATTGAATGAAGATGGAACGACTGTAATTTTAATTACGCATGATTTAGAAGTGGCAGAATCAGCACGACGAAAAATCACTCTTCGTGATGGCCGTGTCTATTCTGATTTGAGTCGGTGACCTAGTCATATGGATCATTCTACTAGCGATAAATTTACTGAACTACATAGCAAGATGAATTTGAGGGATATCTTTAGTGTCGGAAGTTCTGGGCTTAGGACGCGGAGGGTCAGAGCGGCCTTGTCAGTGACAGGTATCACGATTGGGATCGCAGCTCTAGTTGGTATATTGGGACTATCGCAATCAGGAAGTGCAGATTTATTGAAGGATCTTGATGCTTTAGGGACAAACCTTCTAACAGTACAGGCAGGTGATGGCTTTAGATCCCAAGAAGCCACCTTATCGTTAGACGCAACAGCTATGATTGACCGTATAGGCCCTGTCTATCAAGTTTCTGCAACAACGAAAATTACCGGGGGTGTTTTCTTAAATGATTTAATTCAAGATGGGAGAACAAAAGGGATTACTATAGTCGCCGCTGATCTTAACCTACTTAGTGCCCAAAGAGGTTCTTTGAAATCTGGGAAGTTTCTTGATGAAATGACATCCCAGTTTCCCTTCGTAGTACTAGGTTCGGTTGCTGCCGAAAGGCTTGGGATAAGAAATACATCCGGCGATCAAAAGGTTTGGTTAAAGGAAAAATGGTTTATGGTCATCGGTATCATGGAACCATTGCCTCTAGCAGCTGATTTAGACAGATCAGCGATCATAGGTTATCCGGCGGCGGATAAATTTTTGGGCCTTGATGAACCTCCAGAGGTCATCTACGTTCGGGCATACCCCGAACACATCTATGACGTACGCTCTGTCATGCCTGCGACAGTAAATCCTGAAAACCCCGAAGAAGTTCAGGTTGGACGTGCCTCTGATGTTTTAGAAGCGAGGATTGCAGCTTCAGACACTTTTTTGAACCTTTTCGTTGGCCTCGGGGCCGTAGCACTTTTGGTAGGCACAATTGGTATTGCGAATGTCATGGTGATAGCGGTGATTGAACGCCGTAATGAAATAGGGTTACGTCGGGCTTTAGGGGCGACAAAATTTCATATCGCGAGCCAATTTCTGACTGAATCACTACTATTGTCAGTTTTAGGCGGAATTACAGGAGTAGCTGTAGGTATGTCAGTTACTGCAACTTATGCCATTTCTCAAGATTGGTCTATTGTCATCCCTGTTTATGTTGTAGTAGGGGGGATTTTATGCTCTATTTTGATCGGCGGCATAGCGGGATTTTACCCTGCGATGCGGGCAGCAAACATGTCTCCGACAGAAGCGCTGCGGACTAAATAAAGAGGTATCTTATTATCTTCTGCGGGGAGCCAATGTTTACAATTTCTATTACCCCCACTTTGAAAAAGAGTCCTCTTGGCTTGGTTTAATTACAGTAAAAGACTTAATCTATCAATATTCTTTTCAAGGAATCCTAGCGAAACACCCCTAATACAATTATCAACTCAACTAGCAGATGTTAGGGCTCATACGGGTAATTCAAACCATCATCCCTTGGTATTCATGTGTTGATACAGTTAAATAAATTCACTACTATGATATTTGTTGGAAAAATGTACGAATTTAAGATTAATGAACCAGAGTAGAGAGTTTCTATGCCGGAACCGCAAACCTTATTAAGAAAAGGCGCCCTTGAGGGGGTGAGAGTTATTGATTTTTCTTGGATTGTTGCAGGCCCTCAATGTACCAGGATACTGGGAGACTTTGGAGCAGACGTCATAAAGATAGAAAATGACGCAAACATGGATTATATTCGAGCTAGTAGACCCGTGGGAGGGTCAAGATCGCCCAACCGTAGCCCACTGTTTACAACACTGAACCGTAATAAGAGAAGTCTCACTCTTAATGTTATGCACCCGAGAGGAATGGAGTTGATAAAAGATCTTATAAAAAAATCAGATGTAATAGTCGAAAACTTCAGTTCCAGAGTGCTAGAGAAATGGGGATTGGGATACGAAGAGCAAAAAAAGATAAATCCGAAAATAATTTACTGCAGTATGTCGGGGTTTGGCCACAGTGGTCGAGATCGTGATTTTGTGACTTGGGGCCCGACAGCCCAGGCCATCTCAGGATTGACTTATATGTCTGGCCTGCCAGGGGAAGAATCGGCCGGATGGGGTTTTTCATATATGGATCACACGGGAGGATTTTACGGAACCATTGCGATAATGATGGCTCTAATTCACCGCAATAAAACAGGTAAAGGTCAGCACCTTGATCTTTCTCAAGTCGAAAGTGGTATAGGTCTTACGGGGACTGCGATTCTTGATTACACAGTGAATAATCGACCTTTCCGAAGAGATGAAATGCCACCAGGTAATAGGGCTCCAGAGCGAGGTATTGCTCCCCACAACACCTATCCTTGTAAAGGTGAAGATAGATGGTGCGTTATTGCCGTAACTACAGAAGATGAATGGGGAAATTTCGTAAAAGCTGTCGGAAATCCTTCCTGGACAACCGAAGAACGCTTTGAAAGCATGCGATCTAGATTCGAAAATCAAGATTCTCTAGATGAATTGATAGCTCAATGGACGATCAACCATACTCCCCATGAAGTCTTCGAAATTCTACAAGGTGCCGGTGTACCTGCAGGTGCCGTCCAGACTCCAATGGAAAGAGCGGAAAAAGACCCGCAATTGAAACATCGAAACTTCATTGCTGAAATTCCCCACGAAGAGCTTGGTAAAGCGAAGGTGGAATCCATCCCTATGCGGATGTCGGAGACTCCTTGGAAGCTTGAGAGACCTTCCCCTTTGCTTGGTGAACATTCCGCCGAGATATACACAGAGCTACTGGATGTATCTCCAGAAGAATTGGGTACTTTGTACGAAGAAGGGATAGCATGATTGAACAAACATCTCAAACACCTCCTGAAAGAACTGGAGGCGCATTGGAAGGTATAACAGTCATAGAATTGTGTGGCGCTCGAGGGCATTTTATAGGGAAACTTATGGGTGATATGGGTGCCAGGGTCATAAAAATAGAACCCCTAGGAGGGGCTATGGAACGTCAAATAGCCCCATTTATGCATGACGATCCTCATCCCGACCGTAGTTTATTTTTCTGGGCTCATAATACCTCAAAAGAAAGTTTGGAAATAAACATCGAAGCACCTGAAGGTCAGGAAGTGATCAAAAAACTAACTGCAACCGCAGACGTATTACTGGAAGATTTTGAACCAGGGTATTTGCCTTCCATTGGCTTGAGTTATGAAGATTTGTCATATGGAAACGAAAGATTGATTATGACTTCATTGACAGCATTTGGCCAAGATGGTCCATACCGTGACTACAAGTCGACTGACCTCGTGGCTTTGGCTATGGGAGGAATTATGCATTCCTGTGGCTACGATGATTTGCCTGGTAGTCCACCAATTAGACCCAGTGGAGACCATGGAAATAAGATCGCGTCCCATTATGGCCTGATGGGAACTCTTGCAGCATTATTCAACAGACATTTTTCTGGTAAAGGTCAATACATAGATGCTTCAGTTCATGAGGCGTGTAATTCGACAACTGAGCATGCTCTTCCAACCTATCTTTATGAAGGGGAAAATGTTTTCAGACAAACAGGTAGACACCACTCCACAACGCCCACCCCCAAAACTTTATGTAAGACGGCTGACGGTAGATATTTGATTGTATTCCAGTTATTCAATAATTTGAATTCATGGTTGTCATTAGTGGGATGGATGGCTGAAGCAGGGATGGCAGAGGATTTACAAGAAGAAAAATATAAGGACATGGCAAGGGGTGGAAGCAGGGGTATGCGCGCAGCTACCGATACCACTGACTCAGATCATGCCTTTGAGGTAGTTAGGAGATTCATAGCCTCCCAAACATCCGAAGACATTTATAGAGGCGCTCAAAGGTTGAAATTTCCATGGGGTCAGGTAAGATCACCAGAAGAAAATTTATTCGATCCTCATTTTGCTGAAGATCGCCAAATGTTTGCAGACATACCTCATCCTGAGATTGGAGAAGGAGTCAGTATCAAATATGTTGGCAGACCGTATCGATTCACCGAATCACCGTGGGACGCATTTAGGGCACCTCTTGTAGGCGAACATACCAAATCTATACTATCAAACGATATTGGATACACCGAAGAGGATTTAAACGCTTTAGCCACTAATGGGATTATTTCCTATTAATCAAATTAATCAAACCGAATCATCAAAATGCTTAAGTCATATACCTGCGGTATTAATGTTTTGCCAAAGGAAAAATAAAAAGGAGATCTAAAGTGAAACAAGGAGTAATTCTGGATGAATTAACTGCGCCATTCTGGTCAGCAGCAAATGAATCCAAATTGGTTATTCAAAACTGTTCTCGATGTGATCGCCTGCAGCATCCTCCTGCACAAGACTGTGGACAATGCAAATCTGGAGAGAATCTTGAATGGAAGGAAATGAACGGGACCGGTCATATATACAACTACGGAGTTGTGCATGATTGTCCAATAAGACTTCTTCAAGATGACCAGCCGTTTAATGTGGCGGTGATTATGCTTGATGATGATCCTGGTATTCAAATGTACTCCCATCTTCCTGGTACACCAGTAGATGACGTTCCAGTAGGCGCAGCGGTTGAGGTTGTGTTTGAAAAAAGCGCTAATGGGCAAAAGATACCGGAATGGAAGGTAGTTAATTAGGTTTTATTTTTGTAGGCATTATTAGCCTAGTAAAAGGAGATGGTTAACATGGCAACAGGATACGCTCCGTCTTCAATGTATAGAAGTCGGGAAGGTATGGGAATATGGGAACATAAAGGTAAGGTCGCTGCTGTAGGGGTAGGTCATTCACCCACAGAGCGTAGGTGGGACGAACGCCCAGAGACATCAGTAGGGGCCTGGAGCATAATGGCGTTAAGAAATGCCATTGCGGATGCTGGAGTGGAACCTGATCAGATTGATGGCATTGTCATTGTGCCTGAGACAACTACTGGGGCTTTTTGGCCGGACGATAAACCATTGCCACAAGATGTTATAAATGCGTTTGTTCAAACTGATGATCCTTTAGATGGGGTAGCCAAATTAAGCGTTGAATGGCTTCTGAAAAACATGCCAGAACTCACCAATATCAACTACTCGGTCTATGCACCGGTATGTATGTCAAACGCATTGAACGTTGCTGCCCAGGCTGTTGGTGATGGTTTGGCTCACACAGTTCTTGTCTTGAAAGCATGGCATAACCTTGAAGGTCGTTATTACCAAGGTGGTCAAAATGCACAGGACGCGATAGGTGGAACGAGTGCCATTCGCAGTCTTTGGGGCGCGCCGGCTTGCTATGGTACAGCTTTACAGTTTGCCGAATATTGTCGGAAATACGGTAAAGATCATGACATGATGACTCCTTTCATCATCAATTCCCGCCGGAATGGCCTAATGTTTCCGGAAGGTTACTGGGCTCAGCATAGACCTGAAGAATTGACTCCTGAAGATTATCAACTGGCAAGGTGGATAGCCAAACCGGCTAACCTCTTTGATAATGACATACCAATTATGTGTGCTGCTTCATATCTGTTTACAACAGCAGAGAGAGCCAAAGACATGAAACAAAAGCCTGTTTATGTTCTCAATCATGTAGACAGCGATGCGGTTCCAAGAGGACTAACCCCCACATTGGACGAAGTAGAAGCAGAGTGTGCTCTTACAGGAAGGAAAATATATGAAGGCGCAGGAATAACTGCCGCTGATTTATCTTTCGAAAACATGTATGACGGGTTTACCCAGTTCCATCAATTTCACCTCGAAGGTCTTGGGTATAGAGGGATAGGATTTGGAGATGCATTGGATTTTTACCAAACCGATATAAGTATTGAAGGTCCAAATCCGGTGTCCCCTAGTGGAGGAAACATAGGCAGCGGTAGAAGTAGATTCTGGATGCACACTGATTCCATACAGCAGTTGCAGGGCCGGGCTGGAGGAAGACAAATCACGGGTGTAAATGCTGAGATTGGTGTTTCAGGAGGCCCAATGCCTCTTGGAGGAAATTATACGGTTTGGAGCGCGACACCAGACTAAAACATATTGTTTTGATAAAGTGGAAGAATAATTTGACGATACTAATTAGCTTTGATATAGACGGCACTATGGAAATAGGGGACCCTGCCGGGGCAGTAACTTTGGAGATGGTGAAAACAGCTCGGGCCAAGGGAATAATCACGGGGAGTTGTTCCGACAGGCCTATGAGCGCCCAGAGGGCAATTTGGGAAGAATACGGAGTCGAATACGATTTTGTTTGTTATAAGCATCTTTTATCCGATCTTAAAACTCAGTTTGAGGTTGAAGAGTACTATCATGTGGGGGACAGGGACGACTTAGACCGGAAGTATGCGATTCAAGCAGGGTTTGGTTTTTTCTGGCCTGATGAAGCAGCCGCAAGCCCCTTGCTCCTTTAAAATAATCCCTGATTTTTCCATCACTAAGCCGTTTAATGACGGAATGAAACGATTAACAAGGAGAACCACATGGCTGATTCAGTTGGCGATGTAAATGGTGAGGAAGTTGGAGATACTGAAAATCTAACTGACGGCTTTAATCTGGTTGTTGATGCCCTTAAACTCAATGATATTAATACCATTTACAACGTACCAGGCATTCCCATAACAGATCTTGGCCGTATGATGCAGGCTTCTGGGATGAGGATACTTTCGTTTAGACATGAGCAGAACGCAGGCTATGCGGCAGCTGCATCAGGATTCCTTACAAAGAAGCCTGGAATTTGCTTAACAGTGTCAGCTCCTGGGTTTCTCAATGGTCTGACTGCTTTAGCTCATGCCACGACAAATTGTTTTCCAATGATTTTGATTAGTGGTTCTTCTGAGAGAGAGATAGTCGACTTACAACAAGGGGACTATGAGGAAATGGATCAGCTTGCAGTAGCGAAACCGCTTTGTAAAGCTGCCTACAGGGTACTTAAAGTGGAAGATATCGGAATTGGTATTGCTAGAGCGATACGCGCTGCTGTCTCGGGGCGCCCCGGGGGGGTCTATTTGGATTTGCCTGGCAAACTTTTCACTCAAGTTATTGATATAGATGAAGGGGCAAAATCCCTGGTAAAGGTAATTGACGCGGCACCAAGCCAGCTTCCCTCAACTCAGTCAGTTGACAGAGCGTTAAATTTACTCAAAGACGCCAAGCGACCACTCATTATTTTGGGGAAAGGAGCAGCTTATTCGCAGGCAGATGATGATATTCAGAATCTGGTAGAAAAAAGTGGTATTCCTTACCTTCCTATGAGCATGGCGAAAGGACTTTTACCGGATACTCACCCGCAATCTGCCTCGGCTGCAAGATCCTTAGTACTCAAAGAGTCCGATGTGGTATTGGTTATAGGCGCTAGGATAAATTGGCTCCTCTCCCACGGCAAAGGGAGGACATGGGGTGATCAGGCCAAGAAATTTATCCAGGTAGATATAGAACCCAAAGAAATTGACAGCAATGTTGAAATTGCTGCGCCAGTAGTAGGTGATATAGGTTCCTGTGTTAAATCGCTTCTTGACGGTATGGGGGAAGAGTGGCCGAAACCTCCGCTAGGATGGACAGAAGAGGTAAAAGATAAAGTTGAAACTAATGTCGCGAGAATGGCCCCCAGACTTGAAAACGATAACAACCCCATGGACTTCCACGGAGCACTTGGTGCTTTAAAAAAAATCATTAAAGAACGTCCTGATTCTGTTCTAGTGAATGAAGGCGCGAACACCCTTGATTTTGCAAGGACAGTAATTGATATGTACAAGCCTAGGAAACGACTTGATGTAGGCACTTGGGGTGTAATGGGGGTTGGAATGGGATCTGCAATTGCTGCAGCCGTTGAAACAGGGAAGCCAGTACTCGCTATAGAAGGTGACAGCGCATTTGGTTTCTCAGGTATGGAAATTGAGACGATCTGCCGCTACAACCTTCCTGTATGTGTCGTTGTTTTCAATAACAGTGGTATATATCGTGGTATGGACACAAATCCTACCGGAGGCTCCGATGCTGCAACAACTGTTTTTGTCAAAGATGCAAGGTACGACAAAATGATAGAGGCGTTTGGTGGAGTCGGGGTAAGCGTAACATCACCAGATGAACTGACTAGTGCTGTAAATGAAGCCATGGATTCAGGAAGGCCTACATTAATCAATGCCGTTATAGATAGTAGTGCTGGGACAGAGAGTGGAAGAATCGGAAATTTGAACCCCAAAAGCGTAGTGGCAGCAAAAAAGGAATAGGTAATGAAGTATAGACTTTAGAACCTTAATGGAATGTCGATTTTGAATTGGCTTTGGCTACTTCCCTCGAACCGTACCTGCTCCCATCCCAAATATTTCAAAAATACCCGATATTTGTTAGACCCTAGAGAAAGTATTTCGGAAAGTATAATCAATTATTTCTTAAGGGTTAATATCTAACTCATTCCCAATGCCTTAGATACTGACGTGTTCACTAGTCGCCCATTGTCTACATTCAATCCTATGGAAAGAGAAGTATCTGTAGCGAGGGCATCTTTTACACCTTTATCCGCTAATAATTTTATGTAGGGTAGGGACACGTTAACGAGGGCCTCAGTAGCTGTTCGAGGGACGGCACCAGGCATATTGCGTACACAGTAATGAATCACACCTTCCTCTACATAAACGGGATCACTGAGTGTTGTCTCTCGACTAGTTTCGATACATCCACCTTGGTCGATACAAGCATCGATTATTACAGAACCTTTTTGCATCGATTGCACCATGGATTTAGTGACTATTTTGGGGACTGATCCTCCCGCGTCCCGAATTGCTCCAATAACGACATCAGCTAATTCAACCGCCTCCTCTATTTTGTTGCTTGAAGACGTTGCTATTTTCAGTTTAGGGTGATTGTTTAGCGATTCTTGAAGCTGACCAAGGCGCTGTTTTCCTCGGCTTAATACTGTTACTTCTGCTCCCATATTTAGCGCTAATTCAGCTGAATGAAATCCCGCCGTACCGGCACCAAGTATTACCACTTTTACAGGATTTACACCAGAAATATTACTTAGAAGTTTTCCTGTACCACCCTGTGGACTTTTTAGGTAATGAGTTGCTACATCTACAGCTAATCTACCGGTCAAAGCGCTCATTGGCTTTAAAATCGGTAGAGATCCGTCAGTCATTTCAATAGTTTCATATGCGATAGCTGTGACTCTACTTTTCAGCAAGGCTTCAGCTAGTTTTGGGTTGGCTCCTAGGGAAAGGAAAGAGAAACTCGTAAGACCTGGGCGTAAAAGCTCGCATTCATATAATTGGAATTCTTTTACTTTTACAATTAATTCTGAAGCTGAGAATAAAGCTTCAGGCTTTTGAATTAACTCAGCCCCCACTTTCTCATAGCTATCATTTGATATACCACTGCCCACTCCAGCATTTTGTTCAACCAGTACCTGATGACCACTTTTTATCAAAGTGCCTACGCCGTCAGGCGTTATACCGACTCTTAGTTCTTGATCTTTGGTTTCTTTAGGGAGTCCTATGATCATAAAATTGACTGTGACTGTTATGGATTTGACCCAGTATATATGGACTGATTTAATAGCTGAAGTACTATTCGATAGCCATCTTTCTACTTAGGAGCCAATCATGCCTAGTATGCCAAACGCACAAATCGCCCAGATCAATGGGAATTCACTTGCTTTTTATGAGTGGGGTGAAAAAGGCAACCCAGTTTTAGTTTGTCTTCATAGCCATACTAATTCTGCTGCTTCTTGGAGAGAGTTTGCTGAGTTCGCATCTTCTAAATATCACGTTTTTGCTCTAGATCAACGTGGGCATGGAAATAGTGAGTGGGCAAATGACGGCTATGCCAGGGTTAAATTTGTAGAAGACCTGTCTGAATTTGTCAAAATAAATGAATTTGAAACTATCACGCTTGTAGGGTGCTCGATGGGGGGATGGCATTCGATTCTGTACACAGTTACTAATCAAAGCGTTGTAGATCGGATTGTTATGGTTGATATAGCCCCGGAGCCTTCACCGGAAAGGCTTCAAGCTCCTCCTGCTGCTCCTGCCCCCATGGAATTTCAGACTATTGAAGATGGTTTCCAATGGCTCAGATCTGGGAACCTTTTAGCTTCAGATGAACGCTTACATGAAGAAGCGGAATCTAGGTTGAAGCAAACAGGTTCAGGTACTTGGACATGGAAAGCGGACTTAAATGGCTTCGATAATCCACTCCCAGATATGACTAGCACCGAATTAATTGATAGCTACTGGTCTGCCATAGAGAACATACAATGCCCGATATTTGAGATTAGAGGGGCAGAAAGCGGCCTTGTGAGCGACGATACTATCGATAAGATGAAAACCCTTGGTAAAGACGTGACATATATTGATGTGGCAAGTGCAGGACATGTAGTGATGGTGGATCAACCTGGGGCCTTCATAGAAGCTATCAGAGGATTTGTTGGGCTTTAGAGATTGAGCCTTTTAATTTTAATTATGAACCGGTGAACCATCTGGAAAATGAGTCGACATGGGTCTGATTACCTGTTAGCTGGGTGGAAGTATCTTCAATGGACTCTGATAGGCTTTTCCGGCCTGTAATTAGCAATGCGAATTCACTTGGCGAGGTGTGTATTTCCGCATCTGAATCAAAGGAATTAATTGGGAGTTCTTCTATATCCAATTCACCTAGGGCGCTGGCTATCCGTAGCCCATTTGAAGTACTAAAATTAACTGCTAGCGTCTGTGAAGGGCTCTTAGTAGAATCAGCGGTTTTAAACCATCGGTTGATAAGCTTATTGCAGAAATACTCAGGCAGTAGTGGTGCTAATCCTTTGTCGACCAAATATTTTTCATTTACAGCATTTAAGGCATCCCAGGCATGAATTGTCGACTCAAACAGAGTCCATAAAAGGATTCCCTGAATCGAAACCCAATTTACGGGGTGATATGCCGGCAAATTCCATTGGTTGTCTTGGCAAGAATTGAAGCCATCCAATAATCTCTGAAATCTAAGTTCTAATTCGTTGATTAGTGCATCTTTTGAATCGAAATTTTTACTAGCTTCCTTAGCTCTCTCTGAGAGGCGTCCAGCTAGTGATTTGCCATCTAGAGAACCTGGTTCATCTCTCGAACTATTGGGATCATCTAAAATATTTTCTTCATTTTTTGCCGAATCTATAACAATAAGATAATTAGTTACCACTGATGATAGGTGTGCCATTACATCTTTCACTGTCCAGTCATCGCAGCGACTTTGAGCTGACCAATCTTCTTCAGTTAAGTTTTTAAGTTGGCCGATCAATTTTGGAGAGAAGCTATTTAATTGTTGCAAAACCTGATCCTGTTTTCCTTTTATCAAACCTACCCCCTTTCTCAGAGAAGCTTCTTGAATGATGGAGGTAGCACCTTAGCGGCGCCACCTATCCTGATTTTTCATAATCCTAATATTGGTATTGTAACGGTGTAGGGGATTTATGGGATTTTTCTGGCAACTATTGTGCTTATTGATCGGAAGGCACCATTAGTAAGCTCTGCAAACTCATCGAGATTTAGCTTAACCTTCGTTCTTATAGGAGGGATATTGATTACCTGATCGTAGTAAAGATAGTATTTCCGAATAAAGAAGAGATAATGCATCAGTTGCAAATTAAGGTCCTTGTCGGCAGTTAAGCCGATATGCTCTATAAAGCTTAGTAAATACTGCAGAGGTGAGAGTTGTCTAAAAAGATAAAAATTGAGGCCAAAATTATTGTTGCCTATCAGGCCGGAGAACATCGTATCCTTCGGGATGGCTGTGTTGTCGTTGAAGGCGACCACATAAGTTTTGTAGGGAAGACTTTTGATCAACCTGTCGATGAAGTCATAGATGCAGGGGATCGGATAATAACTCCTGGGTTTATAAATACCCATTGCCATATGGCGGGGTCACCTTTGGATAAATCCTTTATTGAAGATGTAGGAAGCAGGCAATTTTATTTGTCAGGCTTGCCAGTGATGTTAAGAGCTCGAGGTGGGGCAATGAGGACTGAGGACAAAGAGGCATGCGTGGATTATTCCATTGTAGAACTCATAAGAACCGGAACCACAACCATCATGGAGCAAGGTGGAATGGGAGATTATGTGGCTGACGCTGCGGAGCAGGCTGGACTACGGGCCTATATAGCTAACATGTATAGCTCTGCTAGTTGGATTACCCCAAGCGGTAGGCAGGTTGAATACGATTGGAATGAAGCAGCCGGAATTGAAGGTTTTAAAAAGGCAGTCGATTTTGTAGAACGGATAGATGGACGTGCTAATGGGAGAATAAAGGGATTTTTAGGTCCTGCTCAAATTGATAACTGCACCGAAGAGTTGCTTCGTATGAGTAGTGAGGCCTCCCAAGAAATGCAGGTCCCCGTAAGTTTACATACTAGCCAAGCAGTTTTTGAATTTCAGGAAATTACCCGAAGATACGAGAAGACTCCCGTGGAATGGTTAGATTCAATTGATTTTCTCAATGACTGGGCTCTTCTAGGACACGTCATTTACCCGGCAGGTCATAGTTGGGTAAATTTTGCAGGAGACGACTTATCAATTTTGGAACGGACGAAAGCTTCGGTTGCCCATGCTACCTGGGTTTTTAACAGGCGAGGTATAGCGATGGAATCATTCCCAGGGTATCTAGACGCTGGAGTAAATGTATGCCTTGGTACAGATACATGCCCTCAATCTATGATTGAAGCGATGCGTTGGTCTGCTGTAGTGGGCAAAATTATAAGTCGTCAGACTGAAAAATCTACTGCTGCAGACGTCTTTAACGCAGCTACTCTCAACCCGGCTCAGATGCTACACCGAGATGATTTAGGGCGTATCTCAGCTGGAGCTAAGGCTGACCTACTTTTCTGGGATACGTCATCTCTGTTTATGGTTCCCTTACGCGATCCCATTAAAAACATCGTATATAACGCGACTGCGGACGAATTAAAAGATGTCATGATCGACGGTGAATGGGTTATGAAAGGAAGGGAAGTTTTGAAAATTAATGAACAGCAAGCCAATGAGAAACTTCAAATTGCGGGAGAGCACGTGTGGTCTTCAGTTAATCCAGAAGTCGCCAGCAGCGCGGACGAATTATCTCCTCAAACTTTCTCCAGCTTTAAGGTTTAATTCTGTCTGTTGCAGAACCAGGATTAACTAGTTTTTATAGAATGTATAAACATCCTCTGTAAGAGCACCAGGGTCGGGGAAAGGACTGTTGTCAGCAAATTCGACAGATTTAGCGACCGCAACTTCACAAGCAACTTCGATATTATCTAATTCCTCTTCGTTGGCCATAGAGCTGTCTAGTATGTAGCTTTTAAAATTGGTAATACAGTCCCGATCCATGTAGTACTTTTGCTCTTCTTCTGACCTATAAGTAAGCGGATCGTCATGACCTGCATGTCCTAGGTATCGGTAAGTTTGAGCTTCTATAAGAGTAGGCCCTTCTCCGGCCCTTGCTCTTCCTACAGCTTCTTTTGCAACTTCAAAAACATCTAGCACTGATTGTCCATCTACTGTTACACCTGGTATCGCATATCCATCGGCTCTATTAGAAACAGATCCTCCCGCGACGGAATATTCGAAAGGAGTTGACTCGGCATACCTGTTGTTCTCGCAAACGAATATGACTGGAAGAGCCCATATGCTTGCTAAATTCATCGATTCATGGAGGGCCCCTTGGCTTGAAGCACCATCACCGAAGAAAACCACACTCACATTGTCAGTCCCCTTAACTTTGGCGGTTAAAGCTACTCCTGTGGCCACTGGAATGTTGGAACCCACTATTCCATTAGCTCCCAGCATTCCTTTATTTATGTCGGCAATATGCATCGTGCCGCCCTTTCCTTTCCCGGTTCCTGTAGATTTACCCAATAACTCTGCCATCATTTCATTTAGGTCGACTCCTTTGGCAATACAGTGATGGTGGCTTCTGTGAGTGCCAAGGACAAAGTCTTCATCTCTGAGGTGAGCACACACTCCTGTTGGGACTGCTTCCTGTCCAATAGAAGAATGTATTCCTCTTAATTTCCCCGCATCTGCTTCACGTCTTGCCTGTTCTTCAAAACGTCGAATAGTGAGCATCTTCTGGTACATCCACATTATGGATTCTTTGTTAATCTCATCATGACTCATTGGACGTACCTCAATTCAAATTTTTTAGTTGCAACCTTGAGTAATCTCACGATCTATTCATGCGTTTTACGAAGGTTATCATATTGTAAATTTTGAATAAGTTAGCTTCGAGCTACCACGTTATTGTCATCTAACTCTTTAATCTCATCTTCCGTGTATTCCGCTATATCCCTTAATATTTCTTCGGTATGTTGTCCGACAGTAGGTGTTGATCCCACTACCATTTCTGTCCGACTAAACTTAATCATTTTACCGGCAACGTGTATCTTCCCAGCGATTGGGTCAGGGACCTCCATAAGAATCTCTCTTTCATGTAGATGTGATTCCTGTGCTGCCTGAGCCACACTATTTACCGGAGCGCAAGGAATACTAAAACCAGATAGATAGTCCACCACATCCTTCATTTTCCTTTCTGAAAACCAAATAGATAGCACATCATTTATTGCCGCGCCATTCTCAGCTCTAGACGCCCGGGAAATAAACCGGTCGTCCGTTAACCATTCCGGTTTATCTATCGCCTCGCACATCCTTTTCCATATGTTGTTATTTCCGGCTGCAATAATCACAAATCCATCTGAAGTCTCGTACATTCCTCCAAGTGGGTTGTCTGCACCACCGTAGCTAGTAGATCTTTCAGTTATATAGCCATCGCCAAGATAGGCGGTTAGTGGTATTTCATTAACGGTGAACCCTGTATCAGCCAGTGATACGTCAATTGCTTGGCCTTCTCCTGAGATTTCCCTTTCCCACAGGGCGGCCAAGGCCCCGACGGTTGCATGGAGAGAGGTTATTCGATCTATTAGAGGGAAGTAAGTCTTAGTTGGAGGGTCCCCTTTGAGCCCTGTTAGGGACATCATGCCGCCCATTGCTTGCCCGATAGGGTCAAAGCCAACTTTATCCCGGTGTGGACCGTCTTGGCCGTAGGCGGAAGCGTTAATCATGATAATTTTCGGGTTAAGTTTTTTGAGAACATCATACCCAAATCCCATAATATCGATGGTTCCAGGCCGAAAATTCTGAAGGAAGACATCAGACTTTTTGACTAATCTCGTCAAAACCTCTTTTCCCTTGTCTGTTCGGAGATCTATGGCTAGGCTTTTCTTACCACTGTTGTACTGTACCCAATAGGCACTCTGGCCTCTTACTGTCGGACCATTTTGCCTGCTTTCATCACCTTTGAGGGCTTCGACTTTAATAACCTCTGCACCCATGCGGGCGAACATGAGGGCACATCTTGGACCTGCTTGATAGCGTCCTAGATCCAGCATTCTGATGCCGGAAAGTGGTCCACCATTATTCTTTTCGGTTGACATATTTCACCTTACCTTACTTTTCAATCCGTTGATTGTTAGAAATAATCTGTGGCCGCACGTTCCCTTGCGCAACGGACAGAACCGTTAAGCACAAACCTGGTTGATAATTTTGATTAATTGTGTGTTCGTTGTCATTCACGAAGGCTAAATTTTACGGTAGATACTGATCGATTCCGACAGTCTCTGCACTTGGTCCCGTCGGGAAAACAAGTGTTTTTGCCCTGTCAGCACCAAGCACGACAATATCTATTTTGCCTGGGTCGGCTAGTAGCGGTATATTGGTTTCCAGTAATTCTTGTTCAGTTTTGTCACGTATCCACTGCCATTCTTCTTCTACCCTAGCATCTTCAACAGGCATGAATTGTATGAATTTACCGAGGCTTCCGTAAGCGTGCTCAAAAATAAAATTCTTTGCATCCTCTTTTGACCAACCTTCAGCGGCAACTGGTAATGCGACATCAGGCGGCATGAATATAAGTCGTTCCTGGCTCTGTAAATGGCCAACCGAGCGATTACCGAAAGTGATTCCATATGCCAAAGTTTTAAGTAATCCTTCTGCAGATGTATTACCTTGATCTTGCACGTCTAGTTCTCCGTTGGTGGTGAAAATGGAAACGGCACTCTGGTCATCTGAGAAACCTCTGTCAGCTGCATATGAAGCCCACGGGCTGGCGGCTTCATTTTCGGCTAAACATGGCACAAACTTTCTGGTTGTACCTATGGTGTCCATGTCCATCTTATGCGGGTACCACATACCTATATTTTTTAAGCAAAGGTAAAAAGCCCTGCCTATTGTAATATTTATTTCATTTTCTCTACCGGGTCCTAATGCTGATCCTCCATTGAGGCCTATTTTCCTCGCGATAGGACCATTCACAACCAACATCGGGGCCTGTGGGCTCGTTGACATCAGCATAGATTTGCCACCATGACCACCGGTTACCGATAGACATTTAACAGCTGCGATAATGATGGGCATGTGTTCGGGTTTTGCTCCTGCCATAGCCGAGTTGATCGCGATTTGTTCCACTGTGGCAATCCCGAACCCGGGGGGCATATCGCACACCACATCATCAGCATTCAAATTAGTGCCCTCTATTAGCTTTTCAACGGCCTCTCTTGTAGGAGGCCAAATAGGCAGAGCGTCGGACCAATCACGGCCTGTAAATTCTTGATTCATCTTCAGGACTGCATCGTACCGATCTTCTCCCTCGAATCTTAAAATCGATTCATCGCTTTCCGATTGTGCAGCCTGGGTTTCATCCGATGTCAGACTGGCGATCAAATCGTCTATAGCATCTTCCGTTTGGGATACACAAAGGTCGTCAGCCAGGTTTCTATAAATCCTAGGAACTATTACGAATTGAAGGTCAGGCATTCCAAATGTTCTACTACTAGCCAAGGCGTCGTCCTCAAAACGTCCCGAAACTATCGGGACTGCGGGTTTCCCCATCTTTTCGACTTCTATCATGTCGTGGCACATCCACGAGGCGCAGGTTCCTCAATCAGCAGTGGCACCTATTACCAGGTCACATTCCTTCGCTGCCTGCTCTACGATAGCAGGAGGGGTTGGGTAGTTACCGCCTGTGTAGAAATTAACGACAACGTTGCTAAAGCGTTCCTGTATCATTTCACCAGCCCGGTTGAGAGCAAGGTCTCCTCCGTGAGTGCCACTCCATATTAGACCGATCGTCTTGCCGTCCAGAGAACTCGGCCGAGGATTCGGTTTGAGTATATTGATCATACCTCGCTGCTGAGCGACAGGATTAGAGACTTCCAAAAGATGCATATCTAACTCCTAATTATTAAATATATGAAACTTTTAATTTCATTAGCTATTTTTACCACTATATTGAAACGACTTCAAATACTCCTTCTTCTTTGAACCAGGTGTATTTTTGCTGGGAGCCATGATGCCGACACAGAAAATATGACGAATAAATCGGAGAAGAATTTTTGGTACGACAAAGAATGAAAAGCATTTTGGTATTTCAGGGGCTTCACCTACTAAATCCCTTCCTTGCTCCTTTGATACCCTAGAAATTTATGTTGCAATCAGGTCTGAAAATCCAATCGGACACACCATTCAATAATTTTTGTTTAAGGCAGCAGTCTATTTGTAAAACCAAATTGAATCTTTAGAATGAATTAGTAATTAACGTAGGATTGAAAATACATTTGCAATATTTGAAAAATAGGTGAAATAGAGATGCCGATACTAGATGTTAAAAAGGATGTATCCTATTGTGTTGGAAGTTTTGGAGAAGGTCTTGATCACCCTGAATGTGTCACTTGGGGTAGTGATGGATATGCATACGCAGGTGGAGAAGGAGGTCAGTTATATCGTATAAATGTTACAGAAAATAAATACGAGCAGTTTTCCCAGGCCTCGCATTTTGTGGGAGGCATGTGCCAAGACGGTTCGGGGAACCTATATTTTTGTAGTGGGAACAAAGTTTATAAAACCAATTCGAAAGGGGAGATAAGTGAGTACTCTTCGGGAACCCCGGCTGTGCCAATGGTGGGGCCTAATTATCCTGCTTTCGATACGGATGGAAACCTTTATGTAACGGACTCTGGCGAGTGGGAAAAAGATAACGGACGGATATTTAAAATCAGTCCTAGTGGTCAAACAAAAATTTGGTCAGAAGCGTTACAAACCTTTCCAAATGGGATTTGCCTTTCTTCCAATGGGTCGCATTTATATGTCGCGGTCAGTTTGAATCCACCTCGTATTGAACGAATACCCATTGACGCAGAGGGCGAACCGGGTAATCCGGAAATTGTTGTTGATATGCCAAATTCTGTTCCTGACGGGTTGGCGTTTGACTCAGACGGGAACCTTTATATTTCATGTTATAGACCGGACAGCATATTTAGGCTGGATCCTACGGGTACCTTGGAGGTTTTGGCCCACGACTATGAAGGCACCCTTATGGCTGCTCCTACAAACATAGCCTTTTGTGGGGACAATTTGGATGATCTGTTAAGTGCGAACCTAGGGAGATGGCATATAAGTAGGTACAACATTAAGGCTTCCGGGTTACCTTTGAATTATCCGGTAATTTAGAAGGGTTTCACCTGTAAATAAATTGATTTTCGTTAGGGTCTTCTTCTAGGGGGACCTTCAGGAGGTCCACCGGGTTGCACTTGGTTTGACTCAGCCGAGCTTGGTGTCCCTTTGTAGCATCCCACGGTGTAAGGATATTCGATGGTTGCGTGGTAGTGATAACCCAATGAGCCATGGTCATGCCCGTGGCATAAGTCTAAATCGTCATTTGACATCTCAATGCCGTCTTTACCCTTATATCCATAAATCGGGAAACCATCGTTGATGTATCCAACAATTCCTGAATGTCCATCGCCTAGAGAGTCATTATCTAGACGCTCAGGAATGAAATGGTAGTGATAATTACTACCGGCAGGATGGCCTCCAAAAACATCAACGATCTCCCTCGCAACGGCATCTTCGCCGCGTCCATCGGCTGCATTGTAAATAACTACCCCATTTTTGGTAACTCCTATGGAGCCAAATGATACACAGGTTGGAGTTGTATCTTTTTCGGGGTTTGATGGATATGACAAGGAACTTTTTTGGGATGCTGGTATTCCTGGGTTACCGTCTATTTTAGTCAGAGTCGGATAAGAAGTCATTGGCCAGTCACCAATTTTTCCGTCAACAGGTAAATTGTTGGTAGTGATTTCACGGGTTTGACCTAAGGAAGCTTCTGCATAGCTGCCTTGATCAAAACCTGAGGCTGTTTCAGGGAGCCATAACTTTTGAAGGAGGTTCCAGGTCTTATCAGCAAAATCAATCCAAGTGAGCTCACTTTCTATGGAGCCGGGTGCATTGGGATTCTTGTCATTGCAGGAATATAGGTAGCCTATTTCCGGAAAGGAGGTTGTAAAGTAGTCATCTCCTAGCCTTAACTCAGTACAATCGGGCCCCTGATTATCCTTACATAAATTTGGATTTATGGTGAACTTTGTCTCAGGTGAAAGGTTGACCATGGCAGTAATAGGGACCGTGGAAGGCGACGTCTTTACGTCCAGTACAGGGGTAGGAGAAGTCTCGGCAGGTATATATGTACCGGTAATCGATGTCGGTTCTGATGTCCGCCCAACTGAAGTTGATATAGGAGCGGTCGGGTTTACGATCTCGGCTGTAGTGTCACTATCTTCCTTAGTTTCACAGGCTATGAATAACGAAACCACTATGATGGCCGCTAGCATCTTGATCGATATATTTTTTGCAAGCCGCAATTTACGATACCCTCTCAAACTGGAAGATTATCAATGTGATGGCTATTTTACTGAGGGATGTTAAGAAGCCCTAAGATGTTTTGATAAATTCCAACCCCAATTCAATACACAGTCACCTGAACTTATAATCATTAACATGGTCTGGGATCGCCACACCTGGCAGATTTCTTTCGTCAGGAATGGGAGAACCTGTTACTTGTTTGATAGGAATTACTCCTGCCCAGATAGGTAGCTGGTAGTCTTCATCATCATCCTGAGGTCCTCCCGTTCGGATTTTTACTGATGCTTCGTCTATCGGTATCGTAAAAACGGTGGTTGCCTTCACCTCCTGGCTGTTTATTTTTCTGAGTGAATTCCATCTGCCAGGAAGTAAATTGTCTACAAATCTTTCTAGTTGTATCTCCTTCTCTTCTTCATCAATCTTACGTGCTTTTCCAAACAAAGTAACAGATCGATAGTTTGCGGAATGATGCATTCCTGAACGGGCTAGTACTAATCCGTCTAATACCATTACGTTTATTGCAACAGGGTTATCGACTATGGATCTTAAGAAACGGCTTGCTGAAGATCCGTGCCAGTAAAAATCGTCTCCAAACCTCCATTGCAGAGTTGGGGTTATGTATGGCTCCCCGTTGATCAGATATGAGACGTGACACATGGGAGTATCGTCTATAATCTCGTAAGCTGATTTTCTATCAAAGGATGCCCTCTCTGGCGTTCTGACGAGTTTAGTCTTGTCGGTGATAAGTAGATCTTTTTCAGACATGCTATTTTCCTTTTATGCAGGGGTACATTTATGAGTAAAAT